>Ga0209490_10000248_pt1 | contig 58181 bp, 43 predicted proteins | sample MAT06_FD_187209 | JGI IMG/M metagenome (GOLD analysis project Ga0209490, IMG submission 187209) | Freshwater microbial communities from Lake Fryxell liftoff mats and glacier meltwater in Antarctica - MAT-06 (SPAdes) (version 2) | ecosystem: Environmental > Aquatic > Freshwater > Ice > Liftoff...
GGGGGGGGGGGGGGGGGGGGGGGGGGGGGGGGGGGGGGGGGGGGGGGTTAAGCCAGGGCACGGGAGCACGGGCGGGCGAGCAGCCCGTGCCACCCTTGGCTGTTGTAATCATCAGGCGGGGAAGGGGAGGGGGGAGAGTTCCAGCTCGGGGTTCCGCTGGGTGAAGTGGCGCAAGGCCCACTCGTCGGCGAAGAGGACGACGGGGTTCTCATCCCGATCGACCGCGTGGGTGGCGTTCATGATGACTTCGGGGAGCCAGTCGGCCTCGGCATCGGTCATCTTGGTGGGCTTGGTGCCGGGGGGGGCGGGCTTCCGCCACCAGCGGATGATCGTCCAGCGCGAGGGCTCGACGCGCGACTCGGCCCCGTACTCGGATTGCAGGCGGTATTGCACGACCTCGAACTGCAAGGGGCCGACGGCGGCGAGCAGCGGGATCTTGGTCTGGCCGGTGCCGACCATGAGCAGCTGAATGACACCCTCCTGCAACAACTGATCAAGCCCAAGCCGGAACTTTTTGGAGTTTCCCGGCTGCGGGTTGTGCAGGTAGGCGAAGCACTCGGGCGTGAACCGCGGGATCTCGTTGAAGACGATGGTGCGGTCTTCGGTGAGCGTGTCGCCGATGCGAAGGACATCGTGCCCGACGATGCCGACCACATCGCCCGCTCGCCCATCATCGACGGTCTCGCGGTCGCGCCCGAAGAGTTTTTGCGCGTTCGAGAGGCGGATGCGCTTGCCGCTTTGCGCGTGGATGACGGTCATTTCGCGCGTGAACGAGCCGGAGACGACGCGCACAAAGGCGATGCGATCGCGGTGCTTGGGGTCCATGTTGGCCTGGATCTTGAAGACAAAGCCGCTGAAGGTCTCATCATCGGGATTGATCATCCGATCGCCCGCCCTGCGCGGGCCGGGTCCGGCGGAGTGTTCGAGAAAGCCATCGAGCAAAAGCTGCACACCGAAGTTGTTCATGGCGCTGCCGAAGTAGACGGGTGTGACCTCGCCCGCGAGCACGCGTGCCTCATCGAAGCTCTCGCCCGCCCCGTGCAGCATCTCGATCTCGTCGCGGGCCTGCACATACGCCAGCTCATCAAGCTTCTCGCGGATGATGGGGTCGTCGATCCCGTGGACCTGCACGGGCGCGGCGTACGCACCGTGAATGGCGCGCTCGAAGAGGTGGACACGGTGCGTGAGACGGTCATACACGCCGCGGAATGAGGGTCCGTTGCCGAGGGGCCAGTTGACGGGAAAGGCACCGATGCCGAGGACTTTCTCAAGCTCATCGAGGAGTTCGAGCGGGTCGCGGGTGGGTCGGTCGCACTTGTTCATGAAGGTGAAGATGGGGACACCGCGACGGCGGCAGACCTCGAAAAGTTTGCGGGTCTGCGGCTCGATGCCCTTGCCGGCATCGATGACCATGATGGCGGCATCGACGGCGGTGAGGACGCGGTAGGTGTCCTCTGAAAAGTCCTTGTGACCGGGGGTGTCGAGGAGGTTGATGCGGAAGCCGGCGTAGTCGAACTGCAGAACGGTGGAGGAGATGGAGATGCCGCGTTGACGTTCGAGCTCCATCCAATCGCTGGTGGTGGCCCGTTGATCTTTGCGTGCGGTGACTGAGCCAGCGAGATCAACCGCGCCGCCATAGAGGAGAAGTTTTTCCGTGAGCGTGGTCTTGCCCGCGTCGGGGTGCGAGATGATCGCGAAGGTGCGGCGGGGAAGATGGGCACTGGACATCGGCCGGAAACCTCGGTGAAGGGTGGAGCGCGGTGTGAAGAGGGTTGGTGCGCGCGAGGGTTACTTCGGCTTGGCGAGAAGCCCGATGGCACGCGGGGCGAGTTCGAGCAGTTTGTTGTCGTCGAGCAGTTCCCTGGTGTTGTTCCACCCGACGGTGACCACGAGGATGCGCCCATCGGTGTGGGTGAGCATCCACGAGAGGTTGAGCACGCCGGGCTCGCTGCCACCCTTGAACGCGATGCCGGTCCAGGTCTCGGTATCGAGCGGGAGGCCGGGGTTCAGGCGGAGGGCGCGGCCGATCTCGGCGAGGCCAGGCTGAAGTTCGAGCCGATGAAGGTCGGCAAAGAGACGAGCCAGTTCATCGGGCGAGCTGAACCACTCGATGGTGTCGATGTAACGGGGCTTGGTCCACTTGGATGCGGCGGCAAGCTCGGGATTGGTGTTGGCGACCTCGCCCGGCTGGTGCGAAGGGCCAATCCTGCGGCTGGGTGTGACGGGGTCATCGGCGACCACCATGTCGCGTCGCTGAGCTTCACCGAGGGAGTTCCAACGCGGCATGAGCGTGGTGTCGCTGCTGAGCTTGAGCGCGAACATCTCACGCGTTGTGAGGAAGGGGTAGTTGAGCGTCGGCTTGCCGTGCAGGCGGGCCATGTACTCTTCGACCGCATCTCGGCCGACGCGGCGGATCAGGTGATCGGTCGCGGTGTTGTCGCTGATGGAGATCATCTTCTGAGCGAAGAGTGAGACGGGGAAGGCCTTGCCCTCGGGCTCATCCTGCATCGTGCCGCTGGGGAGACTTTTGTATTCGGTCTTGATCGGAAGGGGCTCATCCCACTTGATCTTGCCTGAAGCGACCGCCTCGCCGAGTGCGCCGAGCACGTAGAGCTTGAAGGTTGAGCCGAGTGCGAGACGCAACTCGGGGTTGAAGGTGTGGACGGGCGTGACGGTGAAGACGTTGCCCGGGGCTTGCGCATCGGCAGCCTCGGTAAGCAGGTACGCTCCGAAGTTGACCTTGCCTCCCAGCGCGGTGAGGGCGGTGTCGAGCTCGCTCCATGATGCGAAGGGTGGAAGGTCGGTATCGGCGGCGGGGCGGAAGAGCAGTGTCTCGATCTTGCCCTCTTTATCGAGCCCGAGGACGACCTGAAGCTTCTGGTTGGTGGTGGTGCCCTTGACCGTGACCACCATCTTGTTGGCATCGGGAGCCTGATTGATTTTCAGCAGCGCGAAAGGGCCGTTCTGGCCGATGAGCTGGGCACAGAGTTCCTTGACCTTGTCGGGCGGAACCTGCTTCTGAAAGGCTTCGTTGAAGAGTTCGGCGGGGATCGGGTTCTCGGTGGAGGCGATGCTTTTGAGCACGCTGGCCATGATCTTGCCGACGGGTGTTTCGGGGAGGGTTGGCGGCGTCGCGGGCGAGGTCATCGCTGTGGCGGGTGGCGGCTGCTGCGCGTTTGAACGTGCGGAGCCAGTGATGATGGCGAGCATCGCGATGGCGAGGGTGAGGGCAAAGGTGAGGGGTTGGGCTTGTCGGACCATAAGAAACGAACCTCCTGAGAGAGAGCTTGCGGAATGGCCCGTAATAGGCCGGTTCCCCCCTCCGATCCCACCCTGCGCATACAGTTCAAAGCATGTCACGACGCGTTGTCATCACCGGTCTCGGGAGCGTATGCGCCCTCGGCGTTGGCATGGATGCTCTTTGGCAGGGGCTTTGTGAGGGTCGGACCAACCTCAAACGGTTGACGCATCTGGATCCGTCGGGGTTCCGCAGCAGGCTTGCGGGCGAGGTTCAGGGGTTCTCGGCCAAGGACTATGTGCCCAAGCACTACCGCAAGGCCGTCAAGGTGATGGCCCGAGATATTGAGTTGGCCGTAGGCGCGGCCAAGATGGCGGTGCAGGATGCGGGCCTCGTTACGCGGGCCGCGAGCGAAGATGGTGCCGAGGTGGCTTGCACCTATCGGCCCGAGCGGATGGGGTGCCACATCGGCGCGGGACTGATCGCGGCCGACACCGAAGAGATGGCGACGGCCATGGTAACGGCTCGTGAGTCGGGCGAATCAGGGGTCTTCAGCCTTCGAAAGTGGGGCGGCGAGGGAGGTGGCGGCATGGAGGCCCTTACGCCGCTCTGGCTGCTGAAGTATCTGCCGAACATGCCCGCCTGCCATGTCACGATCATCCATGGGTGTGAAGGCCCGAGCAACACGATCACCTGCGCCGAATCCAGCGGACTGCTCTCGATCGGCGAATCTTCACGGGTCATTGAACGTGGCGCGGCAGACCTGTGCTTCTCTGGGGGTGCCGAGAGCAAGCTCAACTGCATGGGGATTCTGCGGATGGATCTGGCTGGCCGACTGGCCGCGACGGGCGATGCGGAGGACGGGGCGGGGTTTGTGAAACCCTACGATGCCACCGCGGTGGGCGGGATTCTTGGTGAGGGTGGGGGCATTCTGATTCTGGAAGCGGAAGAGACGGCCCGTGAACGTGGGGCGCGGGTCTATGCACGGGTCGCGGGGTTTGGGGCTGGTCAATCGCTCCCGGACTATGACGATGGTGAAGCTGATGAGGGGTATCGGTACGCGATCATGAACGCTCTGGATGATGCGGGGGTGCAGGCTGAGCAGATCGATGCGGTGGTGCCGCTGGGCTCGGGCATTCCGATGCTTGACAGGGCGGAGGCGGGCGCGTTGCGGGCGGTCTTTGGCGCTCGTCTGAAGGATCTTCCGCTGGTGCATTTCGGAGCCAATATCGGTAACTGCACAGCGGGCGCGGGGGGGCTTCAGGCGGCGGTCGGGGCCAAGTGTCTGGCGATGCAGAGCCTGCCGGCGCGGGTTCATGCGGGGCGGCCGGGCACGGGGCTCAACGCGGGCAGTGCGGCGGCGCGGGCGATGAACCTAAGGTATGTGCTCGTCTGCACGGCCGCGCTCGGCGGGCAGAACGCGGCCGTGGTGCTGGAACGGGCGAGTGAATAGGTGCGGCGAACGGTTTGAATCTAGCGTTGGGTACTACAGACGTGCGCGGGGTTGATCTTCAACAGGAGCTTGGACATGCACGAGGAACACAATCGGGGCTACGGACAAGGCGGCGGTGGTGGAAACGGCGGGGGGAATGACGGCGGTCGCGGCGATGGTGGCCGCGGTGATGGTGGCCGCGGCGACGGCGGGCGCGGCGGTGGTGGGGGTGGTGGGGGTGGTGGTGGTGGGGGGCGAGGGCGCGGCCGTGGCGGGCAGGGTGGTCACGGTGGCGGCCATGGTGGTGGCCATGGTGGTTCTGGGCATCGGGGACACGATGCCGACGGCCGCGGCGTGCCGCTGGCGGATCTTGACCCAGCCTTGACTGAAGTCAGTCGCAAGCTGATCGGGTGCGCGATTGAAGTTCACAAGGCTCTCGGGCCGGGGTACGACCGCAGCACCTACCTCAAGGCGGTTGAGGCCGAGCTTGAGGCGACGGGAGTGCCGTTCAAAAGCAACCATGGGGTGCCGGTAATTTATCGTGGCCGCCAGATCGGTGCCCGCGCGACGGACCTGCTGATCGACAACCGCTTTCTTGCCGACATCCTTGCCCAACGCGGCGAGGTTGGCGGTTTTGAACGTTCATCAATGCGTGCGGGGCTCAAGGCGGCCGATCTCGAACTCGGGCTCATCATCAACTTTGCCGAGCGGCGGCTCAAGGATGGCCTTGTGCGCGTGCTGAACCCGGAGAAGCTCAACCTGGGCAAGGAAGACCGCGATGGTGGTCAGCATGATGAGGCCGTTGGTGCCGCACCTGAAGGGCACTGAACCGGAAGCATGAGCACCAAGCGGGTCGTCATCACGGGCATGGGCTGGGTCACGCCGCTGGGAAGCGATGTTGACTCGGTGTGGACCAGACTGCTGGCGGGCGAGAGCGGTGTCGGAAGGGTGTCGAGGTTCGACGCTTCCACGTTCAAGACGAACTTCGCGGCCGAGGTGAAAGACTTTCAACTGGAGTCTTTCCTCGGCGATCGGGCCAGCGCGCACCAGCACGCCGGACTGAACACGCAGTTTGCGCTCGCGGCAGCGGAGCGTGCGTGGGCGCAATCGGGGCTTGGGGCCCATGCCAAGTCGGGCAAGCTGGTCGCACGCCGCTTCGGGCTTTACCTCGGCGCGGGCGAGGGTCAGCTTGATTTCGGGCCGTATTCGGCGACCAACCTCGAAGGGTGGAACCCGGAGCTGCGAAAGCTCGACACCAGGCGATGGGCCGAGGCCGCGTATCGGAACATGGACCAGGTACGCGAAGTTGAGCAGGAGCCGAACATGACGCTGGCCCATCTGGCCAGGATGCTCGGCTGTCGTGGACCGGCGAGCAACTGCATGACGGCCTGCGCCGCCAGCACCCAGGCGGTGGGCGAGGCGTTCGAGTTGCTGCGCCATGGCGATGCGGATGTCATGCTCGCCGGTGGTGCGCACACGATGATTCACCCGCTCGGCATGACGGGGTTCATCCGATTGACGGCCATGAGTCGGCGCGTGGACGACTTCGCGCACGCGGCCCGTCCGTTCGACCAGACCCGCGATGGGTTTGTGATGGGCGAGGGGGCGGGGATGGTGATCCTTGAAACACTCGACCATGCGATGTCGCGCGGTGCAACACCGCTGGTCGAGGTTGCGGGGTTCGGGTCAACGGCGGATGCGTTCCGCATCACGGATATTCAGCCCGATGGCAAGGGTGGGTATGGCGCGATGATGGCGGCGTGCAAGCAGGCGGGCCTGAGCCCGCGCGAGCCGGGCGCGGATGGGCGGCCGGTTGTACACTACATCTCTGCTCACGGCACGGGCACGAAAGAGAATGACTCGATCGAGACCCGCGCGGTGAAGTCGGTCTTTGGCCCGCTTGCACCGCGCGTGCCGTTCTCAAGCGTGAAATCGATGATGGGCCATCTCATTCAGGCGGCCGGGGCGGTTGAACTGATCACCTGTGTTCAGGCGATTCGTACCGGGTTTGTCCCCGCGACCATAAACCTGAAGCACCCCGACCCGATGTGCGATCTCGACCATGTGCCGAACCAGTCGCGCGATCTCAACCCTGTGGGCGGGGTGGATTTCTGTCTGAGCAACTCGTTCGGATTTGGCGGCCAGAACGACACCATCGCCGTGCGACGCTTTCACGAGTGATGCGGCGTCTCGGTCTGGGGCGTCAACTTCCATTTGCACCAGTAGTGAACGGCCGCGGCGTGCCAGACGATATGGCGCGACATAACCCCGATCATCGCCTCAACCGAGTGCGGGCCGCCATACTCGATCGTCTCCTGGCGGCGTGAGAGCGGTTGCTGGCCAACCCACTCGATGAAGAGGTCAACATCTTTGAGGAGTGCGTGCCGGGCATGAACAGGGTCGGGAGGAATGTCTGGTGGGAACTTCAAGTGGGCGCGGGTGGTGACCTCGACGTGCTTGCGAAAAATCTCAACAATGTGACGAAGGTGCCACGCGCCCGTGCTCGGGGTTTCTGGGTCACCAAGAGCCTTTCCGCCATGCTCACGCAGCACTTGATCGACGGATTCCCACGGGTGGGTGATGGTCTCGCGAAGAAGGCGGAGGGCGGCATCCATGGGCGAAGTCCGATGGTGAGGTGGGGGGTCGAGTGCAAGAACTTTATCCGCATCGTGCTTCCTGAGCGCTGAACGATCCGGTGACTTTCACCACGAGGATTGGGCGCGGCGGGGTTGGTGGTGTATGTGGGAAAGCTTGGAGTAAGCGGCGTCGGCGGGTAGGGATTCGCGGCGGATCATGCCGTGGGTTATGCGGTGGGAACTGAAGTCTGGTACTTGATGTTGATTGAGAACCCTCCCCCCTGTCCCCTCCCTCTGCGAGCAGGAGTTTGTTGCGGACGCGGTGCGTGAAGGGTCCATAGCATTGTGCCCTACCCATGGAGCCGCACATGCCCGACGTTTCTACAGATGCCAACATCCCATCAGCGCCGGTCGGTCACGCGCCCAAGTCGATGGATGCCATCATGGCGCTCTGCAAGCGGCGTGGGTTTATCTATCAGGCCAGCGAGATCTATGGGGGTATCAATGGTTTCTGGGATTACGGTCCCCTCGGCGCCCAGTTGAAGAAGAACCTGCGCGATGCGTGGTGGGAGGACATCATCATGGTCCCCTGCGGCGGCGCGAAGGGACCGGATGGAGAGCCGGTGAGCATCGTGCCGCTTGAGACGTGCATCATTCAGCACCCCAAGGTGTGGGAGGCGAGCGGGCACGTCGGCGGGTTTAACGATCCGATGGTGGATTGCCGCGAGACGAAGGGGCGATATCGCTATGACCATGTACAGATCTTCGCGCCCGCGGATGGGCAACCGACGGATAAGCCGTTCTTTGCATACGTCGGAGACACGCCGAGTGAAGCCAAGCAACGAAAGAAGGCTGAAAAGATCTTTGGTGAAGGCAATCTGAAGTCAACCCTGCTGATGGATCTGCCGAAGGATCTTTGGTCGCGCGTGCTGGCACCCGAGGCCGAGAAGGTTGGCTCCTTCACTGAACCCAAGCAGTTCAACCTCATGTTCCAGACACTTGTCGGTGCAACAGCGACCGAGAACGACAAGGCGTATCTCCGTCCCGAAACCGCCCAGGGCATCTTTGTTCAGTTCAAGAACGTGGTGGACACCACGCGTGTGCGTGTCCCCTTCGGGATTGCCAACATCGGCAAGAGCTTTCGCAACGAAGTCACGCCGCGCAACTTCACCTTTCGCTCGCGCGAGTTTGAGCAGATGGAGCTTGAGTTCTTCTGCCATGCCGAGCAGGCGCGTGACTGGTACGCGTTCTGGAAGCACTGGCGCATGAAGTGGTGGCAGGATCTTGGGCTGGCGGGCGAGAACCTGCGCCTGCGCGATCACGAGACGGATGAACTCGCGCACTACGCCAAGGCGGGCGCGGGGGTCTGCGATATCGAATACCGATTCCCGTTCACCCTGCCCGGCTTTGGTGAGCTTGAAGGTGTCGCCCACCGCGGCAACTTTGACCTGACCCAGCATGAGAAGCACTCTCGCGTCAAGATGCAGTACATGGACACCACACGCGGCGAGTTGCTCCCCAACGGTCAGCGCAAGGGCGAGTGGTTCACGCCCGATTGCATCGAGCCCGCGGCCGGGCTTGATCGAGGTGTGCTGGCGATCATCTGCGAGGCGTACACCAAGGATGAGTCGCGCCCCTCGCCCGAGTTCATGAAGTTTCATCCGCGGCTCGCGCCGATCAAGGCGGCCGTGTTTCCGCTTGTCAACAAGGATGGCATGCCCGAGGTGGCAGAGAAGCTTCACACCGAACTGGTGAGAAAGTTTGGGCGCATCGGCGCGATCGAGACCGACCCGAAGCAGACCATCGGCAAGCGCTACGCGCGGATGGATGAGGCCGGTTGCCCATTCTGCTTTACTGTCGATGGCGACACGCTCACGGCACAGACCGTGACGTGTCGCGATCGTGATACCGGCCATCAGCAGCGAATCGGGATCGACCAAGTGTCAGAGTTCGTTGGCGCAAAGCTGGGCGTTGGCGCTTGATGGGTGTTGTTCGGTATCGGTGTTGAATCCGTGAACCTTGTGCGCACTTCGCGGTATACTTATCGATCAATGTCGATACAACCGACGCGACAGAAGTTCGCAACTCGATTGTCAAACTGCATTGTCAACGTAACGACCACAATTCAGGAGAATCTGCCGATGAACGCTCGTATCCTTGCCGCCGCCGTTGTCGCTTCGGGCCTTGCCGCCGCCGCGTTGCTTACCGGGGCGGGAAATCTGTCTCCGGCCGCGCCGCTGGCCGCTCCCGCGCTGGCTGATGGTTTCGCGATTGATGGTTCACACTCGTCGGTGGTCTTCAAGATCAAGCACATGGGTGTCTCGAACTTCTACGGTCGGTTCAACAGGATCTCGGGCGAGTTTGCCTGGGATGCGGCCAAGCCCGAGGCAACCTCCGTCAAGGCCAAGATCGACGCGGCCAGTGTTGACAGCAACAACAAGCAGCGCGATGGCCACCTCAACTCACCCGACTTCTTCAACACGAAGGAGTTTGCGGACATCAACTTCGTCTCCAAGGGTCTGAAGAAGGAAGGTTCTGCGTGGAAACTCACCGGCGATCTCACGCTGGTTGGCAAGACCAAGGAAGTCGTCGCCGACTTCACACCCACCGGCGACAAGACGGGTGACAAGGGCACGCTCGCCGGGTTTGAGGCCGTCTTCACCATCAAGCGTTCGGATTTCGGCATGAACTACGGCGTTGCCAACGGCGCGTTGTCCGACGAAGTCACGGTGACGGTCGCTCTTGAAGGCAAGAAGTAAGCCCTCGGTTCGCGGTGTACACCGAATACACCGACTTTGCGAATGCCCGATCACATTCCCATCATCGCACTGCTTGCAGCGGCGACGGCTTTGGCCGTCGCCGCTGTGGTCTTGTTGGCCTTTGGTGCGCGTCCGGGCTTTGGCTCGCGTGCGCGTCCTCCCCGCGCCCCATACGCGGCCTCGGCTCTGGCTGGCCCACTCGCGCTCGGCGCGGCCTTCGTCGTGGCTTCTCGTGTGACCTTCGAGGGCGTGCCCGCATTTCCTCCGACCGCCGCAAGCCCGTGGTTGGTCTACCTGATTGCGGCCACCGCGGGCGGCATTTGCCTCTTGATGCTGGTCGCCCGGCGCGCGTTGAGCGTTGCGGGCGCAGTTGCGGGCGCAGCGCTGGCGGTTGCGCTGCTGGTCTGGCCGCTGAAGTCGCTGGTCGTGCGGGAATCTGATTCGGGCACACCCGTTCTTGCATGGTCGATCGGCCTTACACTGATGCTTGCGCTGAGCGCAGCACTGACTGTTCGCGCATCGCGACCATTCGGTGAATCCTCAGGCAAACTCTGGCATCGGTTTCGTGACACTCACGCAACCGGGTTTGCCCTCGGGCTGTGCTTGGCCGTTGGTGCGCCGGCCATCATCCTGTGTGCCTCGGCCAAGCTTGCCGAACTCGTCTTTGCCATTGGTTTTGCCTGGGCTGGAGTGTTCGTGGCGGCCTTACTTGTGCCCGGCTTTTCGCTCGCGCCCGCCGCGGCGGTCGCGGTGGCTTCTTATCTCGCCATCTGGGCCATCAACGCCCTGTTTGGGATGCCCGACAACATCTTTTCACCTGGCTCGCGATCAATGGTCGTGGTGCCGGCGGTGCTGGCTCCCGCCGCAGTCGCGGTGCTTGCGCTGCTGCCTATGCCCGCATGGCGACGCAAGGGTCTGGTTCGGCTGATCGCGCTCTGCCTCACAGCCCTGAGCATGACGGGGTTTGGCGCGGCCATGGCCGCGCGTTCATACTTTGCACAGGCTGCGGCCGAGTACTCCGAATGAGCGAAGCGAAGAGGCTAAACTGGTTTCTGAGCAGGCGGTCAGGAACGGTAGAAACCGGGTGCTTGATTTCACGAATGACTCGTCGCGGGTGAGTGGGGCGGGGTAATCGGAGAACTGTCCGTGTGGAAGTGGCTTCTCGGCATCTTTGTGATTCTCGCCATCGCGTGCGGCGTGGGGGGATATCTGGCCGCGAAGTCGGAGCAGGGGAAGAAACTCATCAAGAAACTGCAGGGCGAGCAGGAGGCGGTGCTCGTTCGTCTCGAAGCGATCGGGCGCGGCGATCTGACCAAGTCGATCTCGGCGCCCGGAACGATCGACAGCCGGACAAAGGTGAAGATCACCGCGCGCGTCTCGGCCAAGATCATCGCGCTTCCGTTCAAGGAAGGTGAGGCGGTGAAGGCGGGCGAGGTGGTTGTGCGGCTGGATGACGAGGATCTGACGGCCGCGCTCGATGAATCGCGGGCGAGCCTGCGCGCCGATGAGGCGCGGCTTGAGGGTGCGCAGGCCGGGCTCTCGAAACTGCGATCGGATCTTGAGCGCATTCGGACCCTGCACACGAGCAAGGATCGCTCGGATGCGGAACTCGAAGGGGCCGAGGCGGAGTTTCTTCAATCGCAGGCAAATCTGCGCGCGACCGAGGAGGCGATTCAGCGATCACGCGCAACAGTCCGTCGCGCCCAGCGCGATCTTGAGAACACCACGATCACCAGCCCGAACGCCGGTGTCATCACCAAGCTCAACTCCGAAGTTGGCGAGGTCGTGCTCGGCACGTTCCAGAATGCCGGTACCGTGATCATGGAAATCGCCGACCTGAACACGATGCTCATGCGGGCGGAAGTCGATGAGAACAACATCGCGCCGATCAAGCCCGGGCAGCGAGCGACGGTGTATGTCAACGCGTACCCGGATCGGAAGTTCTCGGGCACGGTCGAGCGGTTGAAGGAACAGAACCAGATCTCGCGCGAGGGCAAGCAGTACTTCGAGGCCGAGATCGCGCTCGATCTTAATGACCTTCAGCAGGGCGAGCGGTTGCGAACAGGACTCAAGGCGAACTGCGATATCCAGGTCGAGACCCGGTACGACGTGATGAAGGTGCCGAGCCAGGCCGTGCTGGATCGCCGCATCGACGAGCTGGGCGAAGAGTCGAAGAAGGCGGCGATTCTTGCCGGCAAGACCAAGGCCTTCACGCGCGTGGTCTTTCGGGTCATCGACGGCAAGGCCGTGGCGATTCCCGTCGAAACCGGGTCGAGCGATCTGACATCGACGGTGATTCTTGGGGGACTTGAAACGGGCACGCGCGTGATCACCGGCCCGTACAAGGTGCTCAGCACGTTGAAGGAAGGCGCCGCCGTGCGTGAAGAGGAGGTCAAGATCGAGGAGGCTTTGGTCGTGCCGCCCGCTGCGCCATCGCCGACCGCCCACAACACCAGCACGCCGGTGCCCAAGGCGGCCAACTAACCGTTGTTGAGCGCCATTGCGAGCGTATCGCCCCGATCTGTTCGATTTCCCATGACGATCTCCATCCGACAGCTTGAAAAGATCTACCGCGTCGGCGTCGAGCGTGTCCACGCTCTTCGCGGCATCAATCTTGAGATCAAGAAGAACGAGTTCGTCGCCATCATGGGCGCATCCGGCTCGGGCAAGTCCACGCTGATGAACGTGCTCGGGTGTCTTGATCGACCATCGAAGGGACAATATGAACTCAATGGCAAGCCCACGGATCGGATGAACGCTTCGCGTCTGGCGATAGTGCGCAACGAGGAGATCGGGTTTGTCTTTCAATCCTTCGAGTTGCTGCCGCGTCAGACCGCGCTGGGGAACGTGATGCTCCCGCTGCACTATTCGCGCAAGCACATGTTCTCGGCGCGGCGCATGGCCCGCAAGTCGCTCGAGCGCGTTGGCCTTGCGGATCGAATGCACCATCGCCCCAGCCAGCTCTCGGGCGGACAGCGACAGCGCGTGGCGATCGCAAGGGCACTGGTCAACCTGCCGAGCATCCTGCTTGCCGATGAGCCGACCGGCAATCTTGATTCCAGGACTTCTGAAGAAATCATTGCGCTCTTCAAGCAGCTTCACACCGAGGGTCAGACGATCGTGATAGTGACGCACGAAGAGGATGTGGCCCGACACGCCGACCGCATTGTGCGGCTGCGTGATGGGCTCATCATCAGCGACCATAAGACGACCGACGACCCGATCCACCGCGAGTATCTCGCGACCATGGCCCGGTTCCACCAGCAGGCCGCGGGGGAGATCATCGCATGATTATTCTTCGGCTGCTCTTTCAGACGGTCTTTCTGGCCTTGAGCCAGATCTGGGCCAACAAGTTCCGCGCGGTGCTCACCACGCTGGGTGTCATCATCGGTGTCGCCGCCATCATCGCCATCACCGGTGGCGTGCGCGGGTTTGAGAACTTCGTCGTCAAGCAGTTCGAGAGTTTCGGAACCCGGCGCGTGTTCATCGATGGCGATCTGCCCCGATCGTGGCGCGGCAAGATTTCCTGGATGGATGTTCAACTCAAGCAATCCGAGATTGAAGCCATCGCCAAGTATTGCCCTTCCATCGACGCCGTCAGCCCGATCTGGACGGCGGGGTATCCGGTGGAAAATGGCGATGTCTATCTCGATGGTGTCGGGATCACCGGCATCTGGCCGGCGTGGCACGAGGTCGAGAATCGCCGGGTCATCAAGGGGCGTGTGTTCAGTTCGCTTGACGAAGTCGAGCGGAGTCAGGTCTGCCTCATCAATGAGCATGGTATCAAGCAGCTCGAGCTACCCAAAGATCCCTTCGGCTCGATCATCCTCATCGGTGGGCGCAGGTTCACGATCGTCGGTGTCATCGAGACGCTGGACAACGCGCTGCAGTTCGGCGGCGGAGATGTCGCGACCGAAATCTTTGTTCCCTTCTCAACGTGCAAGGATATTCTCAACCCACGCGGTTGGATCCGCATGTGCTGGGCCCAGGTTCGCGACACACGCTACATTGAAGATGCAAGGGCGGAGATCGCTTTCGTTCTCCGTCAGCAGCGTGGTTTGAAGGATGATGAAGAGAACACCTTCCAGATCGAGTTTGTTCAGAACGCGCTCTCGGTCGTGAACAAGGTTGGCACCGGGATCACGATCGGCATGGGTGCCCTGGTCTCGATCGCCTTGCTTGTCGGTGGCATAGGCATCATGAACATCATGCTTGTTTCGGTGAGCGAGCGCACACGCGAGATTGGTCTGCGCAAATCGATGGGCGCTCAGCCCTACGTCATACTGCTTCAGTTTCTGGTCGAGGCGGTCACGCTCTGCATGGCCGGCGCGCTCATCGGTGTGGTGGTCGGGCTCTCGCTTGTGGGCATCATGCGTATCGCCGTGCCGCAATACATGGGCGGGGCTTCAACACCCACCTGGGCCTTGGTGGTGGCGGTCGGGTTCAGCATGTTCATCGGTGTCGTGTTCGGCATGTTCCCGGCGATCAAGGCAGCACGGCTCGATCCGATCGACGCACTCAGGCATGAATGAGCGTAGCGTCTGAATATCAGATTCCTCGTGGACACACTTGCCGTCACGCTTCAATGCACATCATGGATACACCTACTCAACCGCCTTCTTCCACACCCCAACTGCTCGGTGCGATCGTGATTGCCGCCAGCGCGATGTTCGCGGCCTCATGCTCCAATCCGCTCGGTCCGATTGATGCCGACTACGCCCGGCGGCTCGAGCCTGCACGACTTCGCGGCGTCGAGCGGTTTGATCGCGAGAAGTACGCCCAGCCACCTTCGCCTTCAGAAAGCGCGTCCTCCGCGCTCGTGCGCCCGAAGAGCCGCTTTGAAGGGCTTGAGCAGGCCACGCTCACGCTCGAAGAGGCCCGAGCCTCGGCGTTCTCTCGCAACCTCGATATCCGCGTGGCGCTCATCAGCCCGACCATCTCGGCCCAATCGCTCCGTGCCGAAGAGGCCAAGTTTGAGGCGATCTTCCGCCCCCGCGCGGGCGTGGATCAATCCGATAGACCAACTCTGAACACCACGCAGAGCAACACTTCAGACACCACGTTCGTCGGCGCAGGGGTTGACATCCCCCTTCGTTCGGGCGGTCGGATGAATGTTGATCTGTCGGAAAGTCACTCCGAGACCACCGGCAACTCGTTCGTGACTTTCAACAGTGCCTACTCCACCGAGCTGCAGTTCTCGATCAGCCAGCCGCTTCTTCGCAACGCCGGGCGTCGTGTCAATACCTACTCGATCCGCATTGCCGACTACAACCGGCAGATCTCCGAAGCGCAGACCAAGCTGGAAATCATCAGGCAACTCGCGTCGGTTGATCGGAGCTACTGGCGGCTTTACGCCGCCCGGCGCGAGTTGGAAGTCCGCCAGCGGCAGTTCGAGCTTGCCCAGTCGCAGTTGGAACGTGCGCGTCGTCGGGTGAACGCGGGCGACCTTGGCGAGATCGAGATCATCCGTGCCGAGTCGGGCGTGGCATCGAGTCTCGGCGGCATCATCATGGCTGAAAACTCGGTCCTGCAGCAGCAACGCGAACTCAAGCGGATCGTCAACACCCAGGGGCTTGAGTACGACAATCGAACACTCATCATCCCCGGCTCAGAGCCCGATCCACTCCGCTTCCAGTTTGATGGTCTTGATCTGGCCACCCAGGCGGTCGCCAATCGAATGGAGATGCTCGAACTCGAACTCCAGATCGCATCCGACTACTCAACAATCGAGTACAACAAAAATCAGGCCCTGCCCCTCGTCACGCTCGACTACCAGTACGGCATCCAGGGGCTCGGCGGAACATTCAACAGTTCCACCGACCAGTTCAGCAGCGATCGGTTCAACCCGTGGTCGTTGAGCATCAATGGACAGATACCGATCGGCAACGAAGCGGCGAAGGCCCGAGTGCAACAATCCATTCTGCAGCGACTTCAGCGACTCTCGACCAGAGATGCGCGTGAACAGGCCATCCGGCAGGAAGTCCTGAACGCGGTGGACACCATCGAATCCACCTGGCAACAGATCATGGCCGCGCGCCAATCGACCCTTGCCGCCGCCCGCACGCTCGCTGCCGAGCAGCGTCAGTTCGATGCGGGCTCGCGCACCAGCACCGATGTGCTCGATGCCTCAACGCGCCTGGCCGATGCGCAGAGCACCGAGGTGAGGGCCGTTACCGATTACCAGATCGCGCAGGTCGATCTGGCCTTTGCCACGGGAACCATACTCGGGGCCGCAAAGATCGACTGGGCACCGACCGACGCGGCCGCGGGCGAGCCGCAAGGCCGGAACGATCCCACCCCGCGCGCCTTTCCGCTCTATGCCGATCCCGACAAAGTGACCAGGCCGATCACGGGTCGGAACCCGCTGATGGGGAACGGCGACCGCTGAAGCCTTCGTGATGGCCATGCACATCAGGTCCGGAACATCCCCAGCATTGTCCGCCACTCACCATAGCGATACTCAATGTCATACCGCTCGTGCATCCGACGGATCTGCGCAAGCAGTGCCTCGCTCAGTTCACGCTGCCACCCCTGCGCTGAGCGATCGCAGAAATAAACGCGGCAGCCCAGCGGCTTGATCTCATGAACTCCGCAGAGGTTGGCCACTTGAAATGGACATCCACCGTTGTCGATCGCCCGCGCGAGTTCGAGCCCGAAGTCCTCAGTGGCGACAGTCGGTGACGATGCTCCACCAATCGTAAGTTGAATGCGCTCAGGGTCGGCTTGTTGCTTCGCGCAAGATAGATCCGTCAAGTTCACGCGCGATACGCAATACGCCGCCTCGATTCCCGTCACATACAAACGGTGTTCGGCACGATCGAAGTTGCAGCATCGCCCGCTTGCCCAGCACGATGGCCCACGCAGGCGGATCTCATTCGTGCACAGTGCATAGATCCGCTCAAGATCAGCCGCGATACGTGCTTCACCAATGGCCTTCATCCAGCCATCGGCAAGCGCGTGGAGTTCTGGGTCGAGCCCACTCATGCCAGGGGGTGCTCCGGACGGTCTGCGTCCAGTCTGCCAACGAAGAGCCAATCAGCAGCCAGCTACGAAATCAAGTAGCTGGCGATGTTGTCGCACAGACGTTGTGAGACCCGCTCGTACGTCTCGTAATGCTCGCGAGCGGCACCGATCGCGGCCGCACGATCGATCCCCGCCTTCGCGCAGAAGCCGTCATCATCACCAAGAAACGATTCGATCATCGCCCGATCGTATTCGAAGTGGTATTGAAAGCCGTACGTCCGCAGGCCGCAGCGGAACGATTGAACCTTGCACCGATCAGAGAACTGAAGCACCATCGCTCCGGGCGGTGGCGTCTTGACCTCATGGCCATGCGCGTGAAACTGCATCGTCTTCCACGGAATGCCCGCGAGCATGATCTCGGTGTTCGCAACAGCGTGCTGCCGAATCGGCAGCATCCCGACCTCGGGGCCGCTCTCCATCTGACCGACTTCGCCGCCGAGCGCCTTGGCGATGAGCTGTGCCCCGAGGCAGATGCCGACCAAGGGCAATGCCCGCTCGTGTACACGCCTGATGAACTCAAGCTCGGCATCCATCCACGGAAGCGGATCGCCAACATTCATCGCACCACCGAGCGAGATCACGCCCTCAATGGCATCGAAATCATCAGGGAAGTACGAACCGCCCGGCCTGCCGCCGAGCGCTTCAGCGGGCAGGTCGAGCCGACGAATGTCAAGTTTCTTGCCGAGGGCAAGCAATGTCTGGGCCAGTCGGCCCGAGTGGTCTGTCGAAGTGTGCTGGAATATGAGTATGGCCATGCTGGTGCGATCATACTCGCCCGCCGACACACATGCCGACACACATGCCGACACACGTTGCCGACACGTTGCCGCGACCGTCGAGTCACTTGCCGCGACGCTTGGCGACCTTGCCACGCTTCGCCGCGACCGCACGACCCTTCGCGGCAGCTTTCTTCATCGTCTTCTTTGCCGTCTTGTTCACAGGCGAAGTCGCCGCCGAAGCACCATCGTGAACGCGCATCATCTTCAGGTACGCCGCGTACCGCTTCTTCAACTCGGCGGGTTTCAGCGTCTTGAGCCGATCGAGGCTGAACGACTCGATGTTGAAACTCGCGATGACGGTTCCATGAGCAAGGGCCTTGAGAATGTGCTGGAAACTCCCCGCCTTGCCGCTCGAACCTCCTGCCGCCGCGATGGCCCCCATCATGCCCCCGGCGAACGTGTCACCCGCACCGGTCGGGTCGATGACTTCCTCCGCCGGATAGGCGGGAAGTGCGCCGATCCCATCTCGGTGAATCAGCATCGAACCATGCTCACCCTTCTTGACAACCACGAACTTGGGCCCACGCTTAAGAATCTCTTTCGCGGCTCTCACGGGGTTGCGCTTCCCCGTAAGCAGTTCGGCCTCATCGTAGTTGAGCACCAGCCCATCGATCTGCTTGAGCAGCGACTCGAGCTCCGGGCGTGCAGTGTTGATCCAGAGATCCATTGTGTCCGCGACCACGAGCCTTCGCTTCGGAAGGTGCTTGAGCATGCTCGCCTGAACGCCCGGGTGCATGTTGGCTAGAAAGACAAACTGACTGTCGCGATAGCTCGCGGGCACGGTCGGCGGAGCCTCGATCACCACGCCAAGCTCGGTGAAGAGCGTCTCCCGATGATCCATGTTCTCGTGATACTTCCCACCCCATCGAAAGGTCTTTGACCCCTCGCGGATCTCTAGACCTGTCGCATCAATGTTGCGAAAGTGCAAGAGCGTCTGGCGATGCTCGGCGGGAAAGTCATCGCCAACCGCCGCCACAAGCCGAACTTTCCCGTAAAAACTCGCCGCCGCGGCGAAGTACGTGCACGATCCTCCCAGCACGCTTTCAACATGCCCGGTCGGTGCGTAGATGGTGTCGATGCCGATGGTGCCGGTGACAACAAGAGACATGGTGAAGGCTCCGCAAAAGCTCGGGTTTCTGAGCGGGCGGAGTGTAGGTGAACATCAGGACACCCGGCGAGCGTGTCCGACGTTCGTCGAACGAATCAAGATGCGCTCCGGATGACAGGGGGTAGTGGGGGTGGGGGTATGCGGGGCGCGTACCGATCAAGCCGGAATCTCGGAGCTTTCCAGCCGGACATCAAACGTGTGGCGAGCTCCATTGGCTGGAAAGGTGAACGATGCCCGTCCCTGCAGATCAGACCGAATCAGGCCATCGATCAGCTTAAGGCCCGACACCAGCGCGGTCTCACCATTCGGATGACCATTGGTGAGTGTCCGCAGGCCGACCGCGACGGACGAACTCGGGTGTTCACGCCAGGCAAAATCAACCCGACGCCCATCACTCGCTGAGTCTTCGAGCGTCCAGGTCAGGTCAACAGTTCCTCCCGCAGTCGCCAACGCACCATGCTTCAGGCTATTGGTCACCAGCTCATGAAAGACCAGCCCAAGCGCCATCGCCTGCTGCGGCGGAATCATGCTCGGCGGCCCGTTCAGCGTGATGCGTGGAGCGATCTCCGCTGGCGCGACACTCCGAACCAGATCATTGATCGACATCGCGACCCACCGTCCTGATGCCAGCACCGAATGGATCTCCGCCATCGCCTCGACGCGCCCGGAGATCAGCGTGGCAAAGCGATCCACATCGCGTGATGCCGCGCGGCTGAGATCAATCAGCGCGAGCAGCGATGACAGGTTGTTGCGCACGCGATGATTCAGTTCTTCAAACAGTAGTTCGATCTGCCTCGCCTGCCGTGCCGAAGCCAGATACGCCTTTGCCCGCTCTTCAGTCACGGCCCCCAGCAGCATCGAGACCATCGCGAAGGCCGCGAGGTAAACCTGAAGAATGATCAGCGCGCGTTCAACCGGGAGATTGTGGAAAGGCCCAAGCCCGCGCACCGCGCCCACAACCGCAATGACACTCGAAACCAGCGTCGCCACCGCGCCGCCGCGCGGTCCAAAGACCAGTGCCGACCACACAATCAACGGCAGCACCAGGAAAATCAGCAGGTGCGGGTCAATCCCCAGTCGGATGGTCACACCACCAAACACCCAATACTCGAGCGAGGCAAAGCTGACAATGATCCCCGCAGCGTGAACAACGCACGTCGATCGACACGCCGACTGCACCACGCTTCGTCCGCAGATCAGCGCCGGCGTGATGACCATCGCGCCAACCGACGCGGGCAGCCCCCAGTCGATCCACGCCTGAAGCCGCGACGGCGAGTCAAAGAATCCCGGTACCCGCCAGAGCATCACTACCCCGAGCGCGGCGGCCATGGCCGGCGCGATCAGCGAACAGCAGATGATGTACCTCATCGTGTCCGCCGCGCATGCGAGAGGCGCCGAGCCACCACGAAAGAGCCTGTAAAGGTAAAACGCGCCCAGCGGCTCCAGCGTGTCGGCGATCGGTGCCAGCAGAAGGACTGTCGGGTGCGTCCCATAGAAGAGGTAGGCGTTATCGAGGAACGAGCCGAGCAGAATGCCCGGCCACACACGCGGTCCCCGCAAAAAAACAATGGCGATGTTCACCCCCGTCGCTGGCCACAGCGGCGAAACTTTCGTATCGCGCAGCAAGCCCGTGATCTGTCCAAGGTGCATCGCCAGCACGGTCACCAGCGCAACGACAAAAATCTCAACCAAGCGGCTGAGAAGCGAACCGGGATTCTTTCCCACAACCGGCACGCAAACAACCTTTCAAGACTCACCGATGCTTCACTCCGCTCTCCACACGTTCGAGAGCGGCAGAGTGAAACATACACCCGCTACGACCACCGGCTACAACGTGCAAATCATCTCCATCGATGCCACGCGAAACCCACACGATGCGAACACCCGTCGGGCCGCCTCATTCTTCGCGGCCGTCTCCAGCCTGATCTGCGCAACCCCGCTCTGCCTGAACCACTTAACCGCCTCACACACCATCCCACTCGCGTGGCCGCGCCCTCGGTGCTCACGTTCAACCCACACATCGTGAATGTACGCAAACTCGCCCGTTCGATAGACCGGTATGTTCGCCTCAATCGTTGCCACAAGAAACCCGACGGGGCGCAGGTCTTCCGCGACCAGCAACAGGCTCCGCGGGTCGGTCGCCCTCGCGGGCAACCATCGTGCATACCGCTCAACAACATCAGGCAGAAAGTCGTACCGCGCCGGATCAAGCCCCGTGTGATAGGCACAGATCGAACCGACCATCGGCAGAATGGACTCGACATCGTCGGTGGTGGCGCGGCGGACGGGCATCGTCCTTACTCCTTCGCCGCCACCTTCGCCCACGCATCCTTCAGCGTAACGGTTCGGTTCCACACCGGCAAACCCGCGCGTGAATCGGCATCAAGCGCGAAGTACCCGAGCCGCTCAAACTGCACACGATCACCAACCCCGCACTTCGCCAGCGCAGGTTCCAGATAACCCGTCACCGCGTCGAGCGAGTTCGCATTCAGATCATCCATGAAGTTGCCCGTCTTCTCGCCCGGCCGCTCCGCCGTGAAGAGCCGATCAAATAGCCGCACATCCGCCTTGATCGCGTGCTCGGCCGAGACCCAGTGAATCGTCCCCTTCACCTTGCGTCCATCAGGCGAATCGCCGCCGCGCGTCGTGGGGTCGTAGGTGCAGCGAATGTCCGTGATGTTCCCCGCCGCATCCTTGTTCACACCCACGCACTTGAGGAAGTACGCCCAACGAAGCCTCACCTCATTCCCCGGAGCGAGCCGAAAAAACTTCTTCGCGGGCACTTCCATGAAATCATCCTGCTCGACATACAGCGTGCGCGAGAACGGAACCTGCCGCGAACCCGCGCTCGGGTCCTCCGGGTTGTTCACGCAGTCCAGCATCTCGACCTGACCCTCCGGATAGTTCTCAATCACCACCTTCAGCGGCCGCAGCACGCCCATGTATCGCGGCGCGATTTTGTTCAGGTGATTGCGGCACGCGTTCTCAAGCCGCCCGATATCAATCAGCGAGTCGGTCTTGGTGACGCCGATGTCCTCGCAGAAATCGCGCAGCGCCTGGGGTGTCACGCCGCGCCGACGCAGCCCCGCGATCGTCGGCATCCGCGGATCGTCCCACCCCTTGACCAGCCCTTCGTTCACAAGTTTCAGCAGGTTGCGCTTGGAGAGGATCGTGTACGTCGGAATCAACTTCGCAAACTCGATCTGCTGCGAATGCCAGATCTTCTCACCCCACCGGTTCCCCGGCCCCCGATCAAGATTGATCGAGTCGATGAACCAGTCGTACAGCGGGCGATGATCCTGAAACTCCAGCGTGCAGATCGAGTGCGTGATCCGCTCGAGCGAATCCTCAATCCCGTGCGCCCAGTCATACATCGGGTAAATGCACCACGCACTCCCGGTGTTGTGGTGGTGCTCATGCACGATCCGATACAGGATCGGATCGCGCATATTGAAGTTCGGTGAGCCCAACTCGATCTTCGCTCGCAGCGTCATCGCGCCGTTCGGGTGCTTACCCGCACGCATCTCTTTGAACAGCGCGACCGACTCCTCGATCGGGCGATCCCTGTGCGGCGAAGTGGCCGCGATCTGCGGCGTCCCGCGCCGTTTCGCCACCTCATCGGCCGAAAGCTGGCAGACATACGCGCGCCCCTTCACGATCAGCTCCTCGGCGAAGGCATACATCCGCTCAAAGTAGTTCGAGGCAAAGTACAACCCGCCACCATGCGCCCCGGCGGTCGCATCAAAGTCCGCGCCAAGCCACTTCACATCGTTGATGATCGAATCAACATACTCCTGCTCTTCCTTTGCAGGGTTGGTGTCGTCAAAGCGCAGGTTAAACTTGCCCCCATACCGCTTGGCCAGCCCGTGGTTCAGGCAGATCGCTTTGGCATGACCCAGGTGCAGATACCCATTCGGCTCGGGCGGAAACCGAGTTTGCACACGCGGCCTCCCCACCCGCGCCGACCCAGCCCCCACCCCAGCCCCCACCCCAGTCCCCACCTCTGCCTCATCCCACACACCCCATTTCCTCGCCGCGCTGTCATCCTCCACGATCTGCTCAACAAAGTTCAGCGTCGCGCCAGCCGTCAATCCAGTTTCAGGCAACTCAGGCGTGTGTTCAGGCATGGGATGATCTTCGGGCAAGAAGGAACCGTGTGGAAAAGTCCAATGGTATGGTGAGACAAAGTAGCACCGGCGGCCCGCCCGTGGGCGTTTCGCGCCCGGCCACCCCCTCACCACATCACCCCCTCACGCCTCTCGCTCCGACTCTTCGCCCCGAGCGGGGCTGCGGAATGTGGCCACAGTTGGAGCGCTGCCCGCGTCCTCGCGGGCAGCGCGGAACCCGTGGAAGACCGAACATGTTTATGCACCTCCCCCGGAGCGGCAGAGGAAAATCGCCCAGAGATCTCCTTTACCTTGCCGATGTGAGGTCCGAGAGATGGTCGTAGGTGTCGAGGATCGTGTCGCCGGTTCCGCCGGGCCTCCACGCGCGGCCGTCGTCGCCGCGTTCGTCGGGCGGGAGGTAGCCGGTGCTGGTAAATGTGCTGAGCATGTACTCGGCGTCGGCGCGCTGAATGCCGTAGAGGATGAAGTAGGCGGCGTCGAGCTCGGCGCGGAGTTCGGCCCGCTCTTTCTCCTTCCAGAGGTGGACGCCGTCGCCCCGGCCGCCGGTGAAGCCGCAGGCGTTGGCCAGCGGGATCATGTCTTCGGCGGTGCAGGAGAGCTTGAGGACGCGCTCGCTGATCCAGTGTTCGAGGGTTTCGCGCTTGGACCACGGGCACTTGTCGGCATAGATGTCGGGGGGGAGCGTGGGGAGTTGCTGGACGATAAAGAAGTTGAGTGTGATGCCGCCGATCTTCTGTCGCGTTGTGTAGTCGAAGACGAATGCATTAAAGTTTGCGAGCAGAGCGCACTGAGTCCTCGGCGGGACGTGAGTCAGAGCAAGCACAAACTTGTTGGTGACTGCGGAGATCGGCACGAAGGACGCGATCATGGTCCGTTCATTCGTCGGGCTCGTGATGTCCTTGAAGCCCATATACCACGGGCCGTTCTTCGGGACGTCACTCATCGCCTCGCTGACAACGTCCTCTCCCACCCACCACCGTGGTAGCACCGGAAACTCGGGGTTCTGGTGCTGCACGAGCGAGGTTTCGGCCTTCTGCCCTTGACGGACCCAGTTGGCGTCATCGACAACCACGCTCGCGGCCCGGTGGTCGAAGGCCTGCACCATTTTGGCTTCGTAGAGCGGCAAGGCCCGCTTGCTCCTGCCTTTGGTGGCACTGCTCTCCTGAGCAGTGGCTTTGGTCTTTGCCTTGGGTTCCCCCTCACCGCTCTGGAGAGCGGTGCCACCACGGACATAGACGTTGCCCTGAAGTTTGTAGCCCTTCTTGTCCCAGACCTTGGCCTCGGCGAAGTGCTCGGCGTCGTTGGTCTGGTGGAACATCGTGAAGAACTTGATCCCCCACGGATTGCCGCCCTGCTTGCGGTTCTCGTCGATCAAGATCGGGACGCGCTTGTAGATGGCCTTGGTCAGGTCGGCGTCGCGGCGGGTGCGGAAGATGGGGCAGGTCTTGGTGTTGGGGTTCAGGAGCGCCATGTCGGCGGCGGTCAAGGGGATGTGCCGCTGCTTGTAGACGTCCGACGTTTCCTCGACGCTGTGCGCGAAGAAGACAAAGTCGGCCCGCTCGGTCGTGCGTTCCCTTCCGCCGAAGACGAGGGCCGTGAACTTGAACGAGCGGTGGACATCCTCGAAGTGGGCTTCTTTGTTCTCGAAGTCGTAGAGCGACACCAGACGCTTGTCGTCCATCAGCCCGCTGAAGAACTCCTTGGTCGTGTCGTCGGTGGCGATGCCCGAGGGCACGAGAATGCCCACGAGGCCATCGGCGGCGACCAGCGCGCGGGCCAGTTCTGCGAAGAGCATGTAGAGGTTGACGTCGCCCTTGCCGGTGAGCGGGTATCGCCCCGAGCCGCGGGCATAGTCGAGGACTTTCTGCGCATTCTCGCGGGCGGCGAGGTACGACGTGTGGAGTTCGGGGTTGCTTGTGGGCATCGCGGCGATGCGCTTCTTGCGATCCGCCGCACTCACCGCCTCGGCGGTGTCCGGGTCGGTGAGCGAGAAGAACTCGCGGTCCTGCACCTTGACCCGCTCCCACGGCGGGTTGCCGATGATGCACGAGAATCCGCCCGGACCGCCCTTCTCAAAGACGTGCGGGAACGCCTTGGCCCAATCAAGGGCGTAGGGATCGACCGCCTTGTCCGAGACCAGCGAGTTGCCGTGGATGATGTGCTTGGAGAGGTCGGCCAGCGTCTTGCCCTTGCGGGCCGAGCGGATCCACAGGGCGAGCTGCGTGATCTCCACGCCCTCGCGCGAGAGGTCCACGCCGTAGAGGTTGTGGTTGAGGATCAGGTCGGGGATGGAGTCTTCGATGGGGGCAAGATCGCCGGTCGGGAGACCGGCTCCACCCAGGCCGTGAACGACGGTCTTGTAGTGGGCGTCGAGCGCGTCGTAGGCACGGATGAGGAACGCGCCCGAACCGCAGGCGGGGTCGCAGATGGTGAGGGCTTTCAAGATGTCGAGGCAGGCGGTCCAATACGCGCGGAGTTTCTTCGCGTCCTGATTCTCGCGGGCCTCGGGGTCCACCTTGTGCTGCTTGGCCAAGGCGGCGAAGCGGTCGCGCACGAGGGCATCGACGGTGCGCTCGACGATCAGGCCCGTGAAGGCCGGGGGCGTGTAGTAGATGCCGAAGCGCTTGCGCTGGGCGCTCTTGGGCATCTTGGAAAGGGGCGAGTCGTCGGCCCCCCCATCGGCGGCGGGCTTGGTGGGCTTGGATTTGCCCTTGGCTGCTTTACCCTTGGCCGCGTTGGCCGCCGCGTGCCCGTTGCCGTTCGTGCCGGCAATGTTCGCCTTCAGCGCGAAGAGGCCGCCGACGCGGAGCTTTTCGAGTTCGGTGATCGACCGTTCGAACAGGTGCCCGAGGACTTCGACGTTGACTTCCTCGGAGAAATCAAAGGTGCCGAAGCCCGCGAACGAGTTGGTCCACTTCTCGTCTTCGAGGTCGAGGGCGTTGATGGTCGGATCGTCGGCGAAGAGCCCGCCGTTGAACGCGGTGATCTCCTGCTTGCCCCTGATCTTGCCACCCTTGTCGATCGCGGTGAAGAAGTCAAGGAAACTTTCCCATGCGGGGTTCCTCGCGCGGCTGTAGGTCCGAACGTCACGCTTGGTCTCGGCCAGCGAGTTCTCCGGCAACAGCCCCCGGTCCTCGCAGAAGGCGATGAAGATGATCCGGTCCAGGATCTTCTGCGAGATGCGGATGGCCTCGTCGAGGTCCTTGCCCTCTTCCAGGTTCAGGTGCTCGATGAGTTCCAGCCGCCGCCACTGGTACTGCTTGTAGAGGTCGTCGCCGACCTCCTTCTGCCGCTTCTCGGTTTTCTGGAGCAGGGCGAGGGCGCGGGGCGGTTGCCCGAGCGCCGACGTGACCAGCCCGCCGCGCTCGAACAGGGCGTAGAACTCGTTGAAGCGGTCGCGGCTGCGCAACTCCTGAAGTGTGAACTCTTCATAGTTAAGCGTCCCCTTGCTCCGGTAGTAAAGGCGAATGGTCGAGAAGTTGGAGACGATCCCCCATTCGCATCCCGGCAGGGCGTTGAGGTAATCCCAGCACTGCTGAACGGCGGTGCGGCCGTTGGAGCGGTCTCGGTCGAGATCGGTCTGAGAGTCTTTGAGCTCGACCACGACGGTGGGAGACTTGGCGTTGGGGAACTCGCCAAGCGCAGCATCGGCGGTGCCGACAGTCGTGACCGTGAACTTGTGCTCGAGTTGCCAAGCCGACGGACTCTGAGTCTTAACGGCGTATCCCAACCCATCACCGAAGAGCTGATCGAGAAACTGTGTGTCGATCGAGGTCTCTTTATGCTTGGCAAGCTGGCCCAAGGACTCAAGATCAGCCCAGCGGATGGCAATCGTGTGGGCCTTCTCCTGGGCCGCGCCCGAGAGCTGCTGATTGGCGGCGGCCTCTCGGAGGAACCGTGGAATGAACAACGCCCGCTGGCGGCGGGTGCGTCGTTCAAATGCGCGTTCGTGCTGCTCGAATAGCCTTGCGCTGCCCTGTTCTGCCGATTTCGCCTTCGCCATAGTGTTTCCGCGTCCGTGCGGTATGGTAACGCTTCGGACACGCGGATGTTGAATGAATTCTGGCCGATGCACGCCTCTCGAACGACCCTTTGCCTGCTCAGAAAGAATGGTGGTGCAATCACATGGCAAAGGGCAAGACCGACGGATCATACTTGAAACGGCTGCGAACTTCGATGGCGCACTCCGCTTGACAACGCGCGATGCCAATCCGCCACTTCTCCGCCCTCGACCCCACCCTCGACCCCACCCTCACCTCGAGCACCGAACGACACATGACCAGGCCGCAGATCTACGACGGACTCGGCTGGCAGACCAGAGTCGGTCAGCTCTACGTCGTGCAGGGAATACCCGCGGCCTATCCGGTCGATGGTGGCTCCGGCATCATCCTCGCCGAAGGTGGCGATCTGCGGAACGAGAAGATGATCCCCAGCATTGACAAGGCGATGGACATGCACGCGCGCAATCTGGGCAAAATCACGGATTCATGGACACCAACCATGGGGGGTGACTGAGCACCACAACAAACAAAAGGGACCTCGCGCCGGTCCACTCTGGTGGGAACCGGCGCGAGGTGGTGGGGTCAGGGTGAGCAGAACCACGAACCCGCGTCTCAGCGACGGCGACGAAGCGCGACCAATCCGCCAAGCCCCATCAGCGCGAACGCGCCGGGCGTGGGAATCTGATACGTCGCCGTAAACAGCCAATCGGTGCTGTCGGCATGGCGAATCGCATTGGCCGTCACGTAGCTCATCCAGCCCCACCCGCTAATCCCGTTGAAGCCGCGATGGCCGAGGTCGTTGTCCTCATCACCAAGGCGGAAGACCTTCCCATCCATTCCCTGATCGGTGAGCTGCACCACGCCGCTGCCCGGAGTTGTCAGTGTGCCGAAGTTGCGATGATCAGGCGTCGTGACCACAAGGTCATCATCACCCATCGCGGGCCCCACACCGAGGTTGTACAGGAAGTCGAACTGATACACCCCACGATGCACGTCATTGGCGTAGTCGGTCCCGGTGTCGCGACCGCCAAACGCCTGACCATAAATTCGGACCTGTGTTTGCGTCGCATTGACCGTCATGAATGCGGCCGATTGAATGTTGTCAAAGTCGAGTGTGAACACATCGTGCCCACTCGTCACATCAAACAACTCGTCAAACCGCGCGCCATAAGAAGGCGGACGCGCATTGCCATCGGGGTGATTGTTAAGTCGGTAAAGGCCCGGCAGGATCGTCGCCGCCGACGAACCCGAAACGGACAACAGCATGGCCCCGGTCGCAAAAGCGACCGTCGCGCAGGAACGGAACAACATGTGGATAACTCCCTCTCCAGAGACTTAAATCGTGCCGAAACTACACAACTTCGGCGTTCCCATCGGGTGATGGGAAAAGTGATGTAAGTCTTTCTCCGACAACATCATGCGCGATGGTTGTGGCTTTGACAATGAAATGCCCCCTGTTTTGGGCAGGATTTCTGCCATCAACAGGTTATCCACAGAGCTATCGGGCCGCAGCTTTCAAACATCGATCAATGCGAATGAGAACACTTTCGCGACCGAGAACCGACATCGCTTCGTTGAGTGGCGGGCTGACCGATGCGCCGGTGAGTGCGACTCGGATTGGTTGTGCGAGTTTGCCGATGGTTGACTTTCCGGCGGGATCCGCGGGAAGGTGCTGCGCGGCGAACGCTTCCATCGCGTTGTGCAGGGTGGGTCCATCGAATGGCGTGATGGTCGCGAGTGTTTCGCGAAACTGATTGAGGATGGTCAGGCCCTCGCTGTTGTTCGACTTGAGGTTCTTCTCAAGCGCGGCGGGATCAAACGAGATCTGATCATCGGATACGAGCGCGAAGTCGATGACCTTGAGCACATCGCGGAGTGTGCGGGCGCGGGGCTTGGCCATGCGCAGCAGTTGTGCGAGCCGATTCGTGTCGATCGCGCGAAGTGTTGAGCACACCGCGGGCTCGCTCTCGGCGCACCAGGCCATGAAGCGCTGCGTGAACTGCTCATCGGGCATCTGCTGCAGATAGTCGCCGTTGAAGCTGAGGAGCTTGGCGCGATCAAACTTCGCGTTGGTCTTGCCGATGCGATCGATGGTGAAATGCTGCGAGAGAAACGCGGCGTCAAACTTCTCGAGGTCTTTGCCATCGGGCAGCTTCATCCCGGGGTTCCAGCCGAGCAGGGCGATGAAGTTGATGATCGCTTCGGGAATATAGCCGCTGTTGCGGAAGTCGTAGATCTCGATCTCGGGCAGCGTTACGCGGAAGTGCTTTGCGATGATGGTAGCGATTTCGACGCTGTCGCTCTCCGCGCCGATAAACATGCTCAGCGAGCGCTCATCGATACCGGTCTGAGTGGCGAGCGTGGACGGGGTGATGGTCTTGTCCCTCACCATCGCATCCCTTACGGCCTTTCGGGCGGTCTTTGCCTTGTCACGTTTGCTCATCTTCGAGCCATCCATATTGAAGATCAGCGGCATGTGCGCATAGACGGGCACGCGGAACCCGAGCGCCTTCTGAAGCGCCACGTGTCGCGGCGTGTTGTAGAGATGTTCTTGAGCGCGCATGACGTGCGTCACACCCATGGTCTCATCATCCACCACCACGGCAAAGTGATACGTGGGAAATCCGTCGGCCTTGCGGATGACAAAGTCGTCGAGCTCGCCCGGCGCGATGCGCACATCGCCCAGAACCTGATCGCGTACCACGATCTCTTCGTTGGGCGCGTAAAAACGGAGTACATATCCTTCGCCCTTCGCATCAGCCTGCTTCATGCGCTCAAGCCGCGCGGCGGGTGTGGGGTAGTGGAGGCTGGCGGCGCGGTCGTAGCGATAGGTCTGCTTCGCGGCCACGGCGATCTTGCGCTTGGCCTCCAGTTCATCGCCGGTCTCAAAGGCCGGGTAGGCGTGCCCGTTCTCGACGAGCTGGTGCAAATACTTGTTGTAGAGGTCGCGCCGCTGGGCCTGAAAGTATGGACCGACCGGGCGTGAGTTGGCACCGATGGTTCTGGTGGCCGGAGCGTGGGCTTTGTGCGTATCAGGGCTTGCGGAGTTATTGATTCCCGGCTCGGAGAGCCGGGATACCTCAAGCGTCGGCCCATCATCCCACTCGATCCCCAGCCATGCCAGGTCTTCGAGTATGCCGCGTGCCGACTCTTCGCTTGAGCGTGCCTGATCGGTATCCTCGATGCGGATCATGAATCGACCCTGCCCGCCGGGTTGGGCCTTGGAGAAGGCCCAACAGAACAGTGCCGATCTGGCTCCGCCTATGTGCAGGTGCCCGGTCGGGCTTGGGGCGAATCGCGTGACCGTCGGTTGGGGGGCGGGTACGTGGGAGGTGTTGGTCGTCGCTGAGGGGGAGGCGTTGGGTGTGGACATGGGGGGAAAGGGTAGGAAGCTGTTTCGGGTTGATTGTCAAGAGACGGTCAAGCCCCGATCTGTTGTAGAAAGCGCCTTGAAGCTATGGGTGATGGTTGGTAGTCTGATGGCAACACGGATGCGGGCGAACGTTGACACAAACGATGGCTCGGCTTGGCAGGGCGATGGATCGCTTCACAGTTGAGGCCGTTGCATGCGCGTGCCTTGCACCTTTATATTCGGCGCTTTCATACTTGCGGCGGCCAATCCGGCTCTCACATTGGGCGCTGGCGCACCACCTGCATCGGCGGGATTGGTTGGCCCGAAAGAACCTGAGGAGCAGGGTCTTGCGCGACGCAAGGTGCTGCATCTGAAACTTCGGGGCGAGCTCGACTGCATCAAGGTCGTGGGTGAGTTGGAGCGAGCGCTCGACCGCGCCCGCGCTGATGGTGTGGATGTGGCGGTGCTTGAGATTGGTGGTGATCAGTGGCGGGCCGATGTGCTGCTGGGTGCCATGAAGCTGCTGAAGACCGAACGACCGAAAGTGGTTGCGTGGTTGAACGATCCGTCGGATCATCGCGTGGGCACCGGCCAGGCCGCGCTCGCGTTGATGGCCTCAAGGTGCTACCTCGCGCCCAAGACCGAGGTGGTGTTTGACGGGAGCGAGGCGCTCCGCGCCGGCGCGCCGGCGCTCACCGAGTGGGAACAGATCGATCGGGACATTCAGGCCTTGCTCTGGGGCTCGCTGAAAGAGCGAGGAAGAGAGCTGCTTATGGCCGCGATGTTGCCTGCGCCATCGCAGCCACTCTGGGCGATGTTTGATCGCTCGCCGACATCAGGGCCGGGTGCCAAGCTCCAGAAGCTGATGATGACCGAGCCTTCGAGCGCCGAGAGCACACGCTGCATCGCGATCACCAGCGGGTCGGCCGACCGTGGCTCAATCCGGGTGAAAATCGACACCGAGCTTGCGCTCGCGTTGAAACTTGCGGATGGATCAACACGAGAGGTCGGGCAACTGCTCGCGGCCGAGCGGTTGTCGCCGCAGCCGTTGATCAGGGCGGAAGTGGTGAGCGGGTTTCCGGATGCTCGCGAACGGCTGGTGCGGAGTCTTGCCGCGGTCGATGCCGCGATTGAAAGACTCGACAAGACGCTCGATGAATCCGAGAAACTCAAAGGCTCTGATGTCGTGAGACGGAAGCGACAGGCCGTGCCCACATCTGTTCCGTTGGCCGATGAAGCGATGAAGTGCCTGCTGGATGCCGAGAAGCTTACGGTCGAGTATCCCGAGCTGCTGCGGAGTCCGCCGCCGGGAGCGACGGTGGTCGAGCTCACACCCCATCGGCTGAGCGCGGCGTGGTTTTACGCGTTTCAGGACCGTCGCGAGTCCGTCACCGAACTCCGCGCCAGGGCGGCGCGGTTGTCGGAATGAAGCTACCGTTTCGTGATGGCCGATCCGGGCACCCCAAAGATCAAAGAGCGCGAAAGGCCCGCCAAGCGCGGGAACGCTGTGCCAACAGAAATGGATGCGAGTGAGGTCGCGGTCTTTCGTGAACTCTTCTGGCACAACATCGTTCGAGAGACCCTCAGTGGTCTGGCGGTTGTGGCCCAGCACCATCCAGAGATGATGGATGGTCGCTTTGCGGTGTTGACCCATGGCGGGGAGCGCATCCCCATCGCAAATGTCGAACCGGTTTTCGCCTACACAGTGCGCGGGGCGAGACGTTCATCCTCGGCCGTTCAGCTCACCATCTTCCGGATCACGACTCCGGAGGGTGAGGTCTTTACACTTCCCGTGCATGAGGTGCGAGCGATGCACGAACTGACCCCAGAGCTGATCGCTCAGTTGCAGCAATCCGAGGATGAGGAGCAGGATGCGGTTGGGGAAAGCGAGCGGCGACCGTTCGGGTTTGCCGCGTTCGCCGCGCTGCCGCGGCGGGGGATTGAGCCTCCTCCGATGCAACCGATGGAATGAACGAATTCGCAACCGCGCACGTATCGAAGTGCATCTATGCAAGGCCCGTCGGCGGGCTACACTCCGATCAACCTACCGATAGACTGCTCGGTTCAGAAGTTACACCATCATGCGAACGCTCGTCGCCATTCCTGTGTACAACGAAGAGAAGTACGTGGCGCGTGTGCTGGCGCACGTGCTTGAGCATGCCGACGATGTGCTGGTGATCGATGATGGATCGACGGACAAGACGGCAAGCATGGTCTCGAAGTTTCCGGTCGATGTGATTCGACGTTCGGTCAATCGTGGGTATGGGCGATCGATGCAGGATGCCCTCAGTTGGGCGGCGACGGGCGGTGGTGGGAGGCGTGACGGGCGCGACCGCTTTGACTGGGTCATCACGATGGATTGCGACGAGCAGCACGAGCCCGCGGCGATCCCAATGTTTGTGCGCGAAGCCGTCCGCGTTGGTGATGACGCGGCGGACATCATCAGCGGTTCGCGCTACATTGTGCCGCTCTCCGAATCTGAAGGGAGTCCTCCGCCAGATCGGCGGAGCATCAATCAGCAGATCACGCGCGAGATCAATCAGCGGTTGAAACTGAAACTCACGGACTCGTTCTGCGGCTTCAAGGCCTATCGCGTGGATGCGGTGCGTCGCCTGCGGCTTACCGAGGATGGATACGCATTTCCGATGCAGTTCTGGGTGCAGGCGGTTGCGCACGGGCTGCGGATTCGGGAGGTGCCTGTGAAGCTGATCTACAACGATCCGAACAGGAGTTTCGGTGGCCCGCTGGATGATCCGACAATCCGCATGTCGCACTACAGGCGCGTGCTGCACTGCGAGCTTGAACGATGCGCGGCCAATCTCCCCGGGTCAGCGTTGGTTGGGGTCGATGCGGGCTGCGGCTGCGGATAGCGGGCGCGGCGCGTGTTGTATGGACAAGGATGAAACCCTTGAGCAGAACAAGCGGGCTGAGCATGAGTGAACCGGCAGAGGGCATGACGGGCTCTGGTCATGTGATGCCATTGATCGTTCCGGATGCGCAGCGATGGCGGTCGCTTGCCGACGCGCCTGCTCGGTCGGAACAGGCCGTGCGATTTCGGCGCGAGCTTGGTCTTGCGACGGATCGCCCGATTGTGATGACGGGCCATCAGGCGGAGCTTTGGCATCCGGGGATCATGGCCAAGTACTTTGCGGGAGATGAGTTCGCCACGACGCATGGCTGGGGCGTGGCGTGGTTGGTCGTTGACCAGGATATCAATGCGCCGGGGCAGATTCGCTACCCGGTGCGACACAGTGCCGCGGCGGGCGGCCGCACGTTGCACGTTGAGACGTGGCCTGCGCTCGCGAGTGGCACGTCAGGAGATGTGCCGACCGGACGGTGCCCGGCGGTGATGCCATCGGCCCTGCCGACTTTGGAAAGCGGCGAGACTTTTGGCGCGACGGGTGTGCATGAGGGTTTGCGCGCCATTCACGCGGCGTTGACCCGGCACGTGGGTTCGACATCCGCGGCCGAACAGGTGGGCAGGGCGACGGCGGAACTGCTCAGCTCGTATCTGCGAGCGCCCGCAACGAGCATCATGTCGCTCGCGATGAACCAGACATCGGTGTTCGCGGATCTTGTCGAAAAGATCAGGCGCGATCCGGAAGGGTGTATCCGAAGCTACAACGTGTCGGTGGCCGCCCTGCCGAACGAGCGCGTGCAGACGCTGCGCGAGGGCGAGCTGCCACTCTGGAAAGTCGGGCAAGAGCCTGGCTCGGCAAGACGAAAGGTTCGATCAGATGAGATCGCGACGCTGGCCGTCGAGCGGCTTGCGCCGCGGGCCTTGTTGATGACCGGGCTGCTGCGCATGGTTGGTTGCGACCTTTTCATTCACGGAACGGGAGGCGGTGGAGGTGGGAGAGGGGGGGGTGGGGGCGGGGGGGGAGTGGCGAGTGAAACGCACGCGGGGTATGACCGGATCACCGAGCGGTGGCTTGGCGAGTGGCTTGGTGCGAAGCTCGCGCCTTCGGTGGTCATCACGGCAACGATGCGGCTGCGGATTGCGCACGATGGGCCGAGCGCGGACGAACTCCGCCGCCGACAGTGGACGGCGCACCGAGCGATGCACGACCCAGCGGTCATGGGCGATTCGGCGGCGGCTGATCAGAAGCGTGCGTTTGTTGATCGGATTGATCGGGTGCGGCGTGAAGGGGGTGAGGCAACAGCGCTGTACAAACAGATGCACGCCTTCTTGCAGAAGGTGCGTGCCACTCACGCCGACAGTCTTCGCGATCTGGAGCAAGCCGCCGCGGGCGCGGCCGAAAGGCTGGGCGATGCCGAGATCGCGGCGGATCGGACGTGGGCATTCCCGCTTTACGAGCGGTCACAGATCGCTGAACTCAGGGCCGCGGTTGGCGCAGCGCTCGCGACGTGAGGGCGAGTGCGTGAGTGGCTTAATCGGGCATGCGCGAGAGCAGCCAGCGCAGTTCGCGGATGCCGAACACGCGGCAGAGCGTGACAAAGACCACCATGCCCACGATGGTTGCGCACGCCAGGCTTGCGAACTGTGACACCCATGGATTGTGGAAGGGCATGGGTATCCACATTTGTGCGCCCCAGACGCAAAGGGCCATGAAGAGTGAGGCCAGCACGATGCGACCAAAGGCCCGTGTGGTCTCACGGTCAAAGATGGTGGTCGGGCAGAGGTGGCGGCGGGCGAGTGTTGCGAGGACGACACACTGGAGAATCGCGGCGGTGCTCGTGGCCCAGGCCATGCCGGCTTCCTTCAGCTTCCAGATGAGCGTGAGGTTCAGCGCGATGTTGAACAGCATCGCGGCGATGGAGATCATCATCGGTGTGCGGGTATTGCCCTTGGCGTAGAAGGCGCGGGTAAAGACGTGGTTGAGCGAGTAGGCCCACACGCCCGGCGCGAAGCCGAGCAGCACGGCGGCGGAGCGTTCGAGGCCGCGCTCGGTGAACGAGTTTTCGCCCGAACCGAAGAGCACGGCCGTTAGGTCGTGGCGCACGAGAATGAGCCCGAGCGAAGCGGGAAGACCGATGAAAAGGCTTAGGCGCAGGCCGCGACGGAGGGTTTCGGTGAACTTGCCCGGCTCGTCGGCGTGACGGGCGAGGAGCGGGAAGGCCGCGGAGGCGACGGCGATGCCAAAGACACCGAGCGGAAACTGGTAGAGGCGACTGGTGAGGGCGAGAATGGCGTTCGATTTTTCATCGAGCGGGAAGGGAATGCCCTTGGCCTCGGTATCAAACCAGATGGGGAACGTGGCGATGGTGTTATCGAGGAACGTATTGAGTTGCAGAGTGCCGAGACCGATGGCGACGGGAACGAACTTGCCGAACATGGCGCGGGCGCGTTGGCGAGCGGGGGCGCAGTCACGGGTCCAGGTGACGTGCGAGCGCAACAGGCGATTGAACCACCAGAGCTGCGTGGCGGCGGAGAGGACGGTGGCGATACCGAGGGCGAAGGCGATTCGGGCATCGGCCCGCCACCCAGTTGAGATCGAGTAGAGACCGATCGCGATGATGAAGGCGTTGAGCACCAGCGGGCCGGAGGCGGCGGCGGCGAAGCGTCCGTGGACCTGGAGCATCCCGGCGAGGATGGCGACCATGCAGATGAGGGGCATAAAGGGGAGCATGGTCATCACCAGCTCGATGAGCAGGCGGCGGTCGGGGCTGTGGTCGCCGAAGATGAGGATGGCGAAGAGCACAAGCTCGACAACGATGGTGATGACCGCGGTGACGGCGGCCAGCACGATCATGGTGAGGCTGGCGAGCTGGTTGGCTTGTGCGGGATCGAACTTGTGAGACTGGGTGTATTGGGGGATGAAGGCCGCGGAGAGTGCGCCCTCACCGAAGAGCCTGCGGAACATGTTGGGGATGGCGAAGGCGAACTGAAAGGCGGAGTTGAGCGCCGAATCGCCGAAGATGCGGCCGATGAGCACATCACGCACGAGGCCGAAGAGGCGCGAGGCGAGGGTCATCAGGGCCGTTGAGCGCACGGCGGATGTGAGCGCATGATGCGAGGTTGCGGCGTTGGCGACAGGTGAAGAACCGGTTGGGGGTGGAGGGGCTTCGGGCACGATCGCAGAGTATCGGTTGCGCGGGGAGTGGCGCAACAGAAGCGGCATGCCGGGGAGGGGGGAGAGAGCGCGGGTTGCTCAGCGGATGAAGATCAGCCAGTTGATGATGATGACGGGGAGGAGGATCAGGATGGCCATGAAGAAGTAGCCGAAGAAGGAGGGCATCTTTACGCCGAGGCCACTGGCACCGGTACCAGCGTGGGAATGGGCGGAATCGACGATCGACTTGACCATGAAGTTTGGCCCGTTTCCGATGTAGGTCATCGCCCCGAAGAAGACCGCGCTGAGGGAAATGGCTTCGAGCAATCGCAGCCCGTCGAAATGGATCGGGCTTGCGGCCGATGAATCTGTGGTGGGGTGGATGACATCGTATGAGGACGTGATAAACTCGCGAATGCCGACGGCATCAAGCGGGAGGTGAAGGACACCGAAGGCGAGCTGCAGAAAGCTGAGGTAGGTCGGCGCGTTGTCGAGAAAGGCGGAGAGCGTGCCGGTGGCGAAGTAGAACTGGGTGGGACTCTCAAGCCCGACGTGCGAAGCGTTGGCGCGAAGGTACTGGAGAGCGGGGGCCATGGTCAGGAAGATACCGACAAACAGAAAGCCGACTTCCTTTACGGGTGCGAACGTGAACTGATTGGCATGGTGAATGGAAGGTCGGGCGCAGAAGTAGGCGGCGGCCGCGACGATGAGCTGGAACGTGGCACCGACGGGCCACCCTTGGATGCCGTAGCGGGTGTTGAGCCATGGATCGATGAAGACGCCCGCGACGAGCAGCGCGAGGAAGCCGAGGGTTGATAGGCCGGTAATGATCGGTCGATGCTCGTGCGCGTCGCCGACGTGGGCATCAGTCACGGCGGCAGACGGAATGCGGCTATCAAGAATGAAGAACATGGCGAGCAGCAGGCCGTTGGTGACGAGCCACATGGGCCAGAGGTGTTCGAGTGTCCAGAAAAACGGCACGCCCTTGAGAAAGCCGAGGTAAAGCGGCGGATCACCGATGGGCGTGAGGCAGCCGGCGCAGTTGGAGACGATGAAGATGAAGAAGACAACGTGGATCGGGCGAAGGCGGCCGCGATTCATGCGCATGAACGGGCGGATGAGCAGCACGCTCGCGCCGGTCGTGCCCACGATGTTGGCGAGCACGCATCCGAGGGCGAGCAGCAGGGTGTTGGGCCATGCGCGCCCGCGAACGCGGATATCTATCAGGATGCCGCCCGAGGCGATGTAGAGACCGCCGACAAGCGCGATGAACGAGTAGTACTCGACACCGGCGTGCAGCATCATCGTGCGCCCGAAGGATCCGTACGCGATAACGCAATAAGTCAAGACCAGCGATCCGAGCACGAAGGCGAAGTCCGGAAAATGGTTGTGCCAGAAGCTCGCACTCACAAACGGCATGATGGCGATGCTGAGCAGAAGCAGGGCAAAGGGAACGCACACAATCAACGGCACAGTGAAGGCGGGTCCGTGCCCGTGTGCGGGCTTCGCCGACATGGGCGCAGTTTGGTCAGGCTGAGTTGGAAGCAGCGATTGGGCGCGCTGCACATCCGCCGGATTCGCGGCATCAAAGCCTGGCGCGAGGTCGATGGTGGTTTGGTCTTCGAGTCGGAGAGCGCGAGAGCCATCGGCCCGGGTTTCAACCACGACGGTGGCTTTGCTCGCCGCGGATTCATCATGCGCGGCTGGCTTGACCGGGAGAACGATCGTGAGCAAAAACCCGAGCACGATCCCCACGAGCGTGCTGACCACCCAGCACTTTGGCCCATGAAAGCCCGCGTGAACAGTGGGTGCATCGCTCATGTGTCCGCTCGCTTTCTCTTGAGACGATTGGTGATCAGAATCCAGACGGCAACACCGCTAAGGGCGAGGGTAGCACCGCCGATGTTGGCCGCGAGGTCGTCCCATGCGGCGTGGCGATGGATGAAGGTCGGCAGTTGGAGCGCCTCATCGATGCAGGCGTAGATGGTGGTTGCGAACCATGATCGGGCGACGGTTCGCGATGATCGGATCGGGCCGAGGTAGCCGGTGAAGTGGACAAGCAGTGCCCAGCAGCCGAAGACGGCGAAGTGGATGAGCAGGTCGGGGCGTTCGATGCCGCGGAAATCGATCTTCAATCGGGGCCAATGCGTAGCCGTGAAGATCGCACAGACAAAGACCCAGAAGACCGCGCGCCTGAGACGGAGCGGCAAGCGGTCGATCACGACGTGGCTTCAGCGGGCTTGGCCTTTCGGCCGCGCACCGTCGGTTTGGGTGGAGTGACGGCTGCTTCGTTCGATATTGGAGATGGTGCTGTTGACTGCGCGATCGAAACGGCGGGCGTCGCGGGCGATTCGCCGCGCCGGTTCAGGAGTTCATCCCACTCGCCCACAATGCGTTCGCCAAGGGCCTTGTAGTCGAGCGCGCCGGGGCAAAAAGGGGCATAGTCAAAGATCGTCTGACCAAACGAGGGACACTCGGCGAGCTTGATGTTGCGCCTGATCGCGGGTGTAAGTACGCGTGCCGACTTCCATGGCACATCCTGCCCGCTGGCACGCGACTGCTCGAAGAAGTCCACAAGGTCCTGCACGACTTCCTTGGAGTGGTTGCTGGTCGTGTCCTGCATGCACACAACCACACCCGTCACACGCAGGCGAGGGTTCACCGTTTTGGCTACCAACGCAACCGTTTCAAGCAGCTTGCTCACGCCTTGCAGCGCGAGGAAGTGAGATTGCATCGGGATGAAGACCTCGCGTGCTGCGGCCAGACCATTGAGTGTCAAGACACCGAGGGAGGGCGGGCAGTCGATCAGCACGAAGTCGAAGCGTCCGTTCATCCGATCGAGCGCGGCACGCAGCCGGGTGGTTCGCTGCGCGGGATCGACACTTGCCAGCTCAGTCTCAATCGCGGCGAGATCGGTCTCGGCGGGAAGCAACCAGAGGTTCTCACGAACTTTGCGGATGGCCCGCTCGGCGGGAAAGTTCGGGTCAAGCAGTACGTCGTACACACTCGCCGATGGGGCATCCGATATGGGTTCGCCCTCGCCTTCGGTCGCGGGCTGGTCGCCTCCGACGTGCAGCGTGGCGTGTGATTGCGGGTCAAGATCCACCAGGAGCACGCGCCGCCCCAGCAGCGCGATTGCGGCCGCGAGATTGACGGTGGTCGTCGTCTTGCCTACGCCGCCCTTCTGGTTCATCAGGGCGATTGTGCGAACCGGCTTGGCGGCACCGGAACTGGTCGATGTGGTGGCGGAACTCATCAGGCGGAGTATACCGGCGGCACGCCCCCGGCTGCGAAAACCGCCCTCTCAACCAGCTAGTTTTTACGATCGCCCGCCGCGGCGGATGCGACCTCGCCTTGGGTTGTGCTTCCGCGACTGCTGGCCGCGGCGGCGGCTTGTGGTGCCTCGGCAGATCCGGATGATCGTTCGATCTTCCCGCCGCCGACCGCGGCCATGTCCTCAGCCTGACGCTCGTGGTGGGCCCGGCGTGCCACCTTGAAGCTGGTCACGCCGATGAACGCGGCAAAGACCAGCGTGAGGGCGTAGGTCACCCGTCCACGACCGGCCGAAAGTGCGATGCCAAGCATTGCGAAGCCGATCCCGATTCCGTAGAGCACAAAGACCGCGCCCTTGACCCCGAGCGCCCGTTTGAGCATGTGGTGCAGGTGCTGATCGTCGGCATCGGAGATCTTCTTCCCGGAGATCTTGCGCCGCACAATCGCAAGCGTGGTGTCGATGATCGGTATGGCGTAGATGATGAGCCCCGCCAGCACGAGGTAGGTCTTGCCCGTATCACCGAGCATCAGCACGACCACAATCGTCAGATATCCGAGCATCAGCGACCCGGAATCGCCAAGGAAGATCGTTGCCGGGTTGAAGTTGTGCGGCAGAAACCCGAGGCAACCGCCAAGCAGCGCAAGGCAAAGCACGATCCTCGCCCCGTCAAGAGGGCCATCATCACGAGCCGCCAGCATGAGCGCCACCAGCAGCAGCCCGCCCGCGGCGATCGCGGTGGTTCCACTCAACAGCCCATCCAGCCCATCCACCAGGTTTGAGGCGTTGCACGCACCGAGCACGAACATGGCGATGACCGCCGTTCCGACCCAATACACCACGTCTATCGTGATCGCGTCAAATCCGCCGATCTCGGCCGGAAGGGGGATGCTGAACATCACCGTCTCGAAGCCGCCGACCGTCTGAGTGCCAATCCCAATCGCCTTGGCCAGCGGGATCAGAACACCCGCCGCAACTTTCACACCAACATCCTGTGTTGCGAGCGCGGCCGCGGCGAACAACTGGCCAGCGACCTTTGCTCGGGGGTCGATGCCGACAACATCGTCGATCAGGCCGCAGAGCATGATGACCGTCATGCCGAGCAGAACCGAGATCGGCACCCCGCCGGGGAGCGCGGTTTCGTGTCCTTTTGAAGCATGGAAGCTGATCCACCCGTGGTAAGGCTGTGTGTAGGCAAAGAGAATACCGGCAAGGATGCCGAGGTAGACGGCCACACCGCCCAGATAAGCGACCGGCAGGCGATGGATCTTTCTGGCCACAGTTGGGCGATCGATGATGCCGTTCGCGATGGCCAGCCGACGCATGATCGGCGTGGCGATGAGCGCCACCAGAAACGAAATGACAAACACGCCCATGTAGCCATGGAAGATCTCGAGCCGACCAGCTCGTGCGATGGGCGCAACCTGCTGCACAAGGTGTTCGACCTGCGCGTTCAGGCTCTCGGTCTGTTTGAGCAGATCGGTGAGCTGGGCCGCGATGGCGGGGTCAGAGGTCGAGCTCGTCATGCCAAGTGGGGGTAAGAGTGCATCCTGCATCATGATCGCACCACTGTGCTGGTGTGGACCGTTTCGGGCTGCAAAGTGGCTGCGATATCGCGGATTGTCTGTTCGAGGGAGATCAGCGGATGAAAACCGATCGCGGTCCGGATGCGAGAGAGATCAGGAACGCGCCGACGAAGATCCTCAAAGCCGTGCCCATACGCAGTGTCGTAGGGAATGAACTTCTTGCCGGAGCTCGAGCCGAGCGTACGGATGACCAGGTCGGCGAGGTGTTCGATGGTCAGTGGCCGGTCCGAACCGATGTTAAAGACGCGACCATGGCACGCTCGTGTCGCCAGAAGCCGCGGGAGCACCTCGACCACATCACGAACATCGCAGAGGCAGCGGACCTGCTGGCCATCGCCATAGATCGGAAGATCTTCGCAGCTGATCGCCGCGTTGACGAATGTGGGGAGAACCATTCCATACGCACCAACCTGGCGCGGCCCGATGGTGTTGAAGAATCGTGCGATGACAGCGGGCAGGCCGTTCTTGTCGTGGTGCGCGATGGCGAGGTATTCATCGACGGCCTTGCTCGCCGCATATGACCAGCGCGAGCGCGTGGTCGGCCCATAGACCACATCATCATCTTCGCTGAAGGGGATCTTGTCCGACTTGCCATAAACCTCGGAGCTTGATGCGATGAGTGTCGGTGCCGGGCCTCCATCCGGCCCGTGCGTCTGCGCGAAGCGCAGCAGGTTGGTGGTTCCGATGATGTTCGTCTCGATGCAGCCGATCGGATCGTTCACCACCAGCTTGACGCCGACCGCGGCGGCGAGGTGAAAGATCTCGTCGAACAGATCGCCTGGACCGAAGGCCGCCATCGTGCTTGAAAGATCCGCTTCGATGAAGCGCAAGCTGTCGCTGCCCGCGCCACTCGGGCCCGCGACGGCGATTTGCCCTGCCGCGGCGAGATTGGCGCGTACGCCTGTCGAGAGGTTATCGATCACGGTCACGTGATCGCCCCGGAGAAGCAGAAGCTCGGCGAGATGCGACCCGATGAACCCAGCACCGCCGGTGATCAGCACCCGGCGCGGCACATGCTGAGTGCTTTGACGCGCGCCAGAGGCCTCATGATTTCCGTTCTGCATCAGAGGCACGGTTCCTCGACTCTCCCGATCGGGCCAGCGCATCACCATTTCGGATACGCGTTCGGCCATTTATTCCTGAGCGTGCAGGGCGGGTCGGAGACTCTTGTAAAGTCTTACGCCCACCGATCTTGCCAGCACACACCCGACCCTGGGCCGGTTCTCTGATCTTACACGTCTCAGGCCGACTTGCCCGCGTTGTGATAGTCGTGCGTCGCCTGGATGTTGCGCTTGAAGTATCCGCCAGCGGATGACTTGACCGCGTTGACAACAACGCCGATCAGCTCAGCCCGCGACTCGGACAACTGCATACGGATGCGGTTCACCAAACCACGCTTTTCGTTCATCGCCCGGACGACCATGACCACCGCATCGCACCGGTTGGCGAGAGCCAGCCCGTCGCCAGAGACAATCGCCGGCGGACAATCGACGAACACACGGTCATACTGGCTGGACGCCTCGGCCAAAAGCCTGGTCATGCCCTCGGTGCTCAGTCGCTCGGGCATCATACGGTTTGTTGCCGAACCAGCGGTCAGCACCGAAAGGTTGGGAACACTGGTCGGCCGAACGGCCTCGGCAAAGGTGGTTTGCCCTGCAAGACAATCGGCAAGCCCGAGCTGGTCGGCAATGCCGAAGATGCGCTGCATCGACGGGCGGCGGACGTTGGCATCGATGATGAGCACGCGATCGTCGGAACCGGCGCACGCCAGTGCGAGGTTGCACGTTACCGTGGTGGCCCCCGAGCCGGGCATTCCGGCCAGCACGAGCACCGTGCGCAGGCCGTCGGTATCCATCTTCTTGACAAGCGGCGCGCGAACCTGCCTGAACGATTCGGTCACCACACCGCCCGGCGTGTCTCGGAAGGCGGTCTCGACCGAGGCGGGGCGAGAGGGATCTTCGGCCGCATCGGGAATCATGCCCAGCACACGCAGACGCGGAATCATCGCGACATCCGCCGGCCCCTTGACTCGCTGATCCATGATCTCGCGGAGAAGCACCACGCTCGCCGTAAGACCTGCAAGCAGGAGCACGCCGAGCGGGAGCATGATCATCAGCTTGGGAAAGCTCACCTCGTTGGGTGCCTGGGGCGGGATGATGAGACGGACCTGATCGAAGACCGAGCTCGAGTTGATGAGGTCGATATTCTGTCGCGCCTCGTTGATCTTGCTCTGCTCTTCGGTGAGCTGCTTGACCTGATCATCGATCTGATCGATCTGCGTGATCATCCTCAGCAGATCCTGCTTGCGGTTGCTGGTCTCCTGGAGGTCCTTCTCAAGCTTGTCCTTGCGGGCGGTGGTGCTGTCCACACTCTTTCGCAGACTCTCGACATTGCCGTCGTACATGCGTTGAAGAACAAGTTTCATCTCTTCTTCGTGCTGCGCCTTCACGGCCTTGAGCCGCTCAGAGACCGCGACGACCGCGGGGTGTTCAGCCCGATAACCCTGCTGACGGAGCAACTGGTCTTCGACCTTCAGCTGCGAGATCTGGCGGGTGAGATCGAGGATGACCGAGTCGAGCTTGGCGTCATCGACCATGTCCGGCGGAAAGTCGCGCACGCCGTTGTTCTGCTCGGCGTTCTGCATGCGCTCGAGCAGAGACTTTACCGACGAGAGCTGCTGCACCACCTCCACAAGATCCTTGGTCTGCTGCTGCTGCGACTGCTCTTCGGCATTCACACCATCGTTGAGGTTGGTGATGCGTCCGGTCGTCAGGATGTTCTCGCGTTGCTTGCCTAGCCGACTGAGTTCTTCGGCGATGGAGCGCTTGCGCGAGTCAAGCACTTCGCGCTGATCGACCGAGTTCTGATTGATGGATGTGCGAACCTGCGCCAGATAGGCGTTGGTCACGGCCTCAAGCACCGCGCGGGCATCCTCTTTTTTCCGCCATGAAAATCCGAGCTTGATCAGCGTGGTCTGAGGCTGAAGTCGGGGCGAGAGCCGATCCTGAAGCGTGGCCACCGCGCCAAGCGGTTGAAAGTTGCCGTTCACAACAAACTGCTTGGCCCACTGTGTTGCCTGTAGGTCGGGACTCTTTACAGCGCGTGCCAGTACGTCGGGCGAGATCATGATCGCCATCTGCGTGCCCATGAAGCGGTCAAAGTCGGTCTGCTGCATCCCGGTGGCGCGGAGCTCCAGCGGGTTGTCTCGCGGCGGAAAGCACGCAAAGGTCGCTGTGGATGTCCACGTGGGATACAAGCTCAGCAGCGCAAAGTGCGCGGCGGTGCCGAGCGCACCACCAAGCACGGCCGCGCCCGCGAGCAGCGGCCAGTATCGTCTCAACAGACGAACCGGATCGATGTTGGCAAAGCCCGACATCGGTGCTGCGCCCGCGGCCCCCGAGCCTGGCTGCGCGCGGTGCATCGGCGCGGGCTGGTTCGCCCGAACAGGCATGGATGGGGATTGAGGAGTTGCAGTAGACATGGCAGAGGGTCCGTTTGGGGGTCAATCCGACGCGCTTGTGCGACGCAGGACGCCTAAAGAGGTCAGGGAATCGTGATCGCTTTCCAGACAACGCTTCAAGCGCGTCATTGACCATCGAGCAGTTTCTCAAGCTCCTTGAGGCTCTTCTCGTGCTGGGCATTCAACGCCGCGTCGCCTTTCAGGATGGTTTGCACCTGTTCGGCCAATCGTCTGGCTTCCGGTCGTGCCGACTTGGCAAAGTGCGCTTCCGCAAGGTGAATCATCGAAGGCACCCGATCGTTATCGGTCTTCGATTTTTCCACCGCTGCAGTCAGTGTCTTGATCGCGTTGTCAAGATCGCGCAGGCCGAGTTGACAGACACCCAGCGTGTCGAGCGCGTTGGGGCTGTTGGGGTTGGCATCGACGGCCTTCTGTGCGTAGGGCAATGCATCGCCCGGCTGCTTCAACTCCGTCGCAAGCACATAGGCAAGGTTGTTCAACGACTCGGCATCGTTCGGTTCGATCTCAAGAAACTTCCTGTACATATCCACGGCGTTCGGGTACTTCGCGACCTGGAAGTAGAACGTTGCCAGCAGGCGATAGACGCTCAGCTTCATCGAAACATCTTCGGACTTGGCGACAAATGCTTCCAGATCGGTGGCGGCCTTGTTCTGTGTGGTCGGCTCGCGCAGGCGCGCCAGGTTGGCCTGAACATAGACCCAGGAAGAGAGCTTCTTTTTCGCGTCAAGCCTGCCCCACGCCGAGAGCTGGGCCGCGTTGTCGTCGGGATAGACCGATTCAACACCCGCGGCGAACAACTGCGCCTGCTGCGCGTTGGTTGAATCGACCTTCTCGTGGGCCTTGGCCAGTTCGACGTCGGCATCGGCCGGTTTGCCCCATCGCTGGAAAATCATCGCCTTCAGAACGCTCAGCGTCATCTCATCCTGCGCGCCGAGGTCCTTATCCGTCACGGCCTTCCAGGCCGTTGCCGTGTCGGGTGGTTTCTTCGTGATAAGCGCGGTCACGTATGGAACAGCGACTTCGAGCGTCTTTCGCTTCTCCCACGCTCGCCCGTAATAGCCCGCGGCAAGGTCGCTCCGCCCAAGCTGAGACATCAGCGAGCCGCCACGCATCAGCCAGGGAAGATTGTCGGGCTTCAGTTTGATCGCATCATCCAGCAGCGTGATGGCCGCGGCATCCTGTTTCTGATTGAGCTTCATGCTCATCAGCTCAGACCTCAGCCCATCGTCGCCCGGATCTTTGACCAGCGCCTGCTCGAGCGCTTCGGATGCGAGATCAATCTTGCCCATGGACTTGTGAAGCAACGCGAGCCGCAACAAGGGCAAGGTCGAGTTTGGCGCGAGCTTCGCCGCCTGCTTGAAATCCTCGATCGCGTCGCGCCGCTTCTCCGGATCGCTCGCGGCAAACTCGCCGCGCTTCATAAACACCATGGCGTTCTTGGGTTCGGCCACTACGGCCTGGTCATAGAGCCTGGCCGCGCGCCCAGCATCGCCCTGAACTCCGGCTGCGCCCGCCGCGAGGAGGAGCAATGTTGCATCCTGCTGCGCCTTGGTGCCGAGCGAGGTCAAGAGTTCATCAAACTTCGCCCAATCCTTCATACCCACATGGCACTCGAGTATGCGTTTCACCACCGCATCGCCAGGGTCGGGCGAGCCGGAGTCAAGCACCCGCTTGTACGCCTCGACCGCCTCGGCCTGCTTGCCCGAGTTGAAGAAGACATCGCCCATCTCACGGCTGATGAGCATGGACTCCTTTTTCTCAAGCTCGCGCCCGCGCTCAAGAAATGCAATCGCGCGGTCTGGCTGGCCCACGATCTGAAACACCTTCGACGCGGCGATGTACACGCCTTCGTTCCGCTGTTCCGCGGGCTCTTGCTTGATGCGGTCGTCATAGACCTGCTCGGCCTCGCCGTACTTACCCTGCAACGCAAACCACCGGGCTTGAAGTTCGGTCACCGCATCTTTGGTGGCCTCATCGCCCTTCAGCTTGTCGATGTTTTTCTGAGCTTCTTCAAACTTGCGCTGCTCCATGAGGATCAGGATCAGCTCCGCCTGATTCATCTTGTTCTCGGGGCGCGTCTCGGCCAGTCGTGCCCTGAGTTGTGCAGCCTTGTCTCGATCACCACCCGGCGCGGTCGATTCGATCTGCAAAAGCAGTTCGGTGAACTCCGGATCGGCACCCGCGACCCCCTCCGACCGGCGTGCCCTGGTGAGCGCTTCCGACTGGCTACCCATCGCCCAGTGCGATTTAAGCAGCCCGTTGATCGACTGAATGTCGTTCGGTCGAATCTCGACCGCCTTGGTAAAGGCTTCAACCGCACCCGCCGCATCGCGCTGGTTCATCAGAATCACGCCCAGCAATCGCCACGCGGTGTGGTTCAGCTTGTCACGCTCAAGGGCCGAGCGCAACGACTGCACCGCTTCTGGCGCTTTGTTCTCGAGAATCTGGCTGCGGGCCAGGAAGAGCAGCCCACCCAGCTTGTCAATATTCTTCGCTTCCGCGAGCGCCACAATCTCCGCCAGCTTCGCCGTGTCCTTGGCCTGCATCGCTTCCTGGAAGCGATACTCAACCACGCTCGGGTCTTCGGGCGCAAGCCGCACCATCTCATCAAAGTACTCTGTCGCCTCCGCAGCGCGCGGGCTCTGCTTCAGCACCGAGTACTTCTGCATCGCCTTGTCCAGCGGCGAGAGCGCGGTCGCTTTGTCAATATCTTCCAGCACGCTCTTCACCGGGTCTTCCTGCAGCAGGCTGCGCTGAATCCCCTTCAGCCGCTCATCGGTCGGAAACTGCGCAATCGCCCGACCGATCACTTCCGCGGCCTTGGTCCGGTCCTTGGTGCGCATGTGCAGCTGCATCAGCGCGATGTACGGACGGATGTCGTCCTTCTTCACCTTCTCAAGGAAGGTTTCGAGCGTCGCGATCGCCATTGGAACATCGGCTCCCACACCGGTTGATTCGGCCTCGGCCTGCCGCAACACCTTGATGATCGGGTCCTTGGAATCCGGCGCGATCACCTTTATCAGTTGCTCGACCTGATCCTTCATCGCTGCATCATCCGGGTTGAGTTTCTGCAACTCGCGGAAGTAGCGGAGGGCCTCGGGGTAGTTGCGTGCCTGCAACTCGATCTGACCGAGATACCGCATCGCCCGCTGATTCCGGCTGTCGAGGCTCATCACGCGCTCAAAGGTCTGCTTGGCTGCGCCGGTATTCCCCTGTTGAATCAGCAACTCGCCGAGGAGTGCCATCGACTGCGGGTCGCGCTGGCCCGTCTGATCGTTGTAGCGCGTCAGCAGCGTTCGCGCGCCGTTGCGGTCGCCATCGATAAACGCCAGACGCGCATCAATGCTTAGCACCGAGTCCGCCGACTCGCCGATCCTCGCCACCAGATCGTTACGATACTTCTTGGCCTTCGCGCCCAGTTCCGACTTCTTCGCCGGGTCTTTCTCGCGCTCCCATTGTTCAAACACCACGTCGGTCTGGCCCTGAATCGCCAGCTCGCGCTGCCTGAAGAGCATCACGCCCTCCGCACTCAGCGGCCGGTCGGGCATATCCACCACCTGCTGAAGTCGCGCGAGCGCTTTCTCGGGTTCATTCCGCATCCGGTCGAGATTCGCAACCGAGAGCAGCAGTTGAACATTGTTCGGCTGCGACGTTAACGCGGCATCGATCACCGCCTCCGCTTCACGCCGGCCATCTTCCGGTGAGAGCGCGATCTGGGCATAGAACGCCGCATTGGTCAGCGTGGAAACATCGAGCTTCTCCGGCTTCTCGGCCTTCACCGCCGCCAGCAGTTCCATCAACTGCGGCTTGCGATCCTGAAGCAACTCCGAAACCGTCACCGGCTTGCCCGATGCTACCGCCGCGGCCTGCGCTTCCTGCATCAAGACCATCAGCCGCACCGTTGATGCGGGCGGGTGTTCGGTAATGAACGTTGTCAGCCGCGATATCGCCGCGTTCTTGAACCGCTCGGCATCTTCTGTTTCATCACGCTTGCGTGCGCGCTCGGCAAGGGCCATGTCGATCTGCGCGGCCGCGATCAACACCTCCGTATCCGACGGGTCAGCCGTGAGTACGTCATCAAGATCCTTCTTGATCGCCACAAGTTCCTCGGGCTTGAAGTCCGGGTTCCGCAAAAGAAGCGCGACCTTCGGCAGCGCGCGATAACGCAGCAACACCTTGCCAGGAATCACTTCGCCCTGATACCCCTTGATCATCTCGTCGGCCGTACGCACCACATACTCAAGCTCACCCAGCGACGACCCGCTCGACTTCACGCTCGTGTATATCTCCGAGAGGTAACGCTTGTGTGCTGCAAGGTCGGACTTGTCGGCCTCGGGCAATGCGCGCAACGCGGCGAGATACTGCTTCTGATATTCATCAAAGTAACTCGCGCGCCCCACCGGCACGTACTTCTCCATCGCCGTGATCCACTTGCGGATCCACGTCGAGTTCTTCTGATCCTTGAATACCGCCTTGGCATAAAAGCCCATCGCCTCTGGCGTCTTGCCCTCAGCAATGGCCTTGTCGCCGAGCGTGATGTAGTCTTCGCCCGACTTCCGGATCGCCCGCACACCCAGGACGGCCACGCCGACAAACATCAGCATCAGCAAGGTGCCGAGCACAATCACAAACTTGGTATTCACTCGAGCTGCCATCGAAACTTCCTCGCCTTCTTTCCGATCTGCCTTCCCCATCCACCTGTCCAGACCATCATCACTTCGATGATGGCTTCACACCTGCGCCATTCGAGTCCGGTGCATGATTCGTCTTGCCCTTTTCTCCGGCCTGCGAGCCCGTGGCCGTGCTCAGCCCGCGCTGCAGTTCGACCCAGTCGGGCGCACAGAGCATGATCTCCGGCAACAGCTCGCTCAGCAGCTTCCGACACGCAGCCACATACTCCTCCTCGGTCTCGACTGAAGAGGTCGAGATCTGCACCTTGAGGTAATACGCGTACGTATCCTGAAGTTGGAACGCCAGAAGCCGAACATCCTCCGCGTTGTCGCAGTGCCCGCCATTGGCAATGAAGAAGTACCCAGCGAACAAGCTCTTGTTGCTCTTCGGCTCCGTGTACGGGTTCACGCGGATCGAGAGTTTATCCGCATCGCGCGGCAGGTTGATCCGCGTGTTCGGCACCTTCGAGTCCGGGCCCAGTCGTGCTGAAAACACTCGTCCTGCAACATCACGCTCCAGCCGCCACTCACCGATCTCCTGATCGAGATTCAGCGGCCTCACACCCGTCGAGCCCGCGATCGACCACCCCGCCGCGACGAGGCACCGATCGGGAATGTGCGGCACCGTGTCCACCATGCCCGTGTAGTACGTCATGTGCAGACTGAGCAGGATCGGCGATTGACCCTCGGGCGGGTTCTTCTCCATATACGCGCGCGAGATATAGTTCTCTGTCCCGAGTTCGGTCACCATCTCCTCGGACATCTGCTCATCAGCCCCGATGCGTTTCCACGACGGAAGCTCTTCGGGTATCGATGGCAGCTTGTACTTCGCCTCGATCGGAATCTTGATCAGCGTCGCCTTCAGGGCGCGAACCATTCCTTGCAGGCTCGCCGCGCCGACCACCAGCGCGCCCAGCGCGATAACAAACGCAACCCTTGCGGAACTTCCAGAAAGCATGCTCATGCCGCGGCTCCAGCCGGCTTCGAGCGTGCCGCCTCCGGCACCGCCTTGTTGATCGCCAGCACAAATCCAAGGTAAATGAAGAACCCCGGGATGAGCAGCAGTGTTCCGATGAACGTGTGCGCCTGTCCCGCCGAGAGATTCTGGTTGTACAGCGAGGCCACACCGAGCACCATGATGCGGATGATGTTCAGCAGCAGCGCCAGCGGCGGGGCAAGCCCGAGCAGCACCACGCGCTTCCACCACATCTTTGTCGCCACCAGCGAGACCGCCGCGCCCAGCGCAAGAAACGCGATCAGCATCCGCATTCCCGAGCACGCCTCCGCCACGTTCAGCGGATACGTCGCCTGTGTCGCGGTGTCGAAGACATACAGCGTGTTCCCCACCACATCGCACTTCACCCCGATCGTGTTCAGCCCCACCCAGCCACCCTTGGCCGCCAGTGCTTGCAGCGGCCACGTCGCGTGAGACATGATCTTCTCGGGGATCGTGATCGCAAACACCATATACGAGATCGGCAGGAATGCGTACCTCATCACGCGCGGCCCAAGCAGCAGCAGCACCACGCCAAAGAGCGTGAGCACCATCGACAGCCCCTGACCCAGGTGGTTCGGCACGCCCACAATGAAATAGACGTACGACCAGATGCCCATCAACACCGCCACCAGCCCGGGCCAGAAGACCTCGGCCCTCACCCGTTCAAGCTCGGCCCGGTGCTGCCAAAGCAGATACAGACTGATGCCCGGCACGAAATAGGCGTGCGACCAATCCCCGCTCGTCATCGAATAAACGTTCTGGGTCCTCAACCAGTGCCTGAACAACAACGCGAACGCAGCAACAAGCAGCCCGATCATCACCAGGTTTGATGGTTGCAACACCTTCCCGACCAACGAGACCGTTGGGGGTTGGGTAAGGCTGGAGTTGATCGGTGCCGTGGTCACGAGTTCAGTTCGGTCTTTCTTGAGTCCATCGCCTGTCCTTCACCAAACGCGATTTCTGTGAAGCGCGCACGCTCGTACGCCCTTCCCCTCAGTTCTGTTCGGTTCGGGAGCCTCCCCCCAATCCTTCAGTACCGAAGGAAACAGCCATTCCGGCCCCGCCGTTAACAGCGGGGCCCAGGTTATCCCTCTCTCCCTTCCCCCTTTAACCAATCGGCATCGCTGGCCGCTCCGCAGCCAGCCCACATCAAGGCTCATCCTGCGCATTGATGAAGAAACAGAACACGTTGATCATCGGCCATTTCTTGCCTCATCAACGGTTCAGCGATCGATCCGCACCAAACACCTCGCCACCAAAGTTGCGGTCGAGGATGAATCCATATCCATACGAAGCCCTAAATCCACCGCGCACGACGGCCAATGGTAGGGCCCAGAAGTTCGTTCCAACGTTGATCATGTCATCCGGTTTGAGATAGATATCGGGCTGCGTCTGCTCGCCGATCGCCTTCATGTTCAACCGGATGGTCGCCTGGCGTCCTGAGCCGATCACGCGTGTGATGTCCACCCGCTCGGGAATCGCCAGCGAGCCAAGCCCGCCCGCCGAGATCATGCCGCGCAAGATGGTCAGTCGCGTATCGCCCGTCAGCGAATATGGACCCGGTCTTGAGACCTGCCCGCCAAGATAGACCACGCCCGTCTTCGGCGCGGGCACGCGGATGACATCGCCCGGACGCACCACCACATTGACCGAAGCATCGCCCGCAATCAAGCGATCAACAGGCACTTCGATCACACGCTGCGTGACCACCGGCCCCGAACCGCCGCCCGCGCTCCCCATCGATCCCTTGCCGCCCTCAGCGCGACTATTGGTCGGACCGCGCCGAACCCATTGGCCATTCTCGTACACCCACTCGCTCTCGGGCGGGTTGGTGCCGTTGCCCGACCCGCGTGCCGGGCTACTCGCCGAGCCCTTCGGTCCCGGCAGATCGATCGGCGGCGCATCCATACGGCCCTCGCTGCGCCCTTCACTCTTGGCTTCCGGCTGCCCGCGCCGTCCATTCGCGGCATTCACGCCTCGCATCATCCCCGGCTTCGGTTCCGAACTCTTCGGTGTGCTCAGCTCGTTGATCAGGTCGAGCAGCTTGTTCGGATCCTGCGCCGGCATCGGCTCGGCCGCATCGGGCCATGACTTCACCCCATCATCCGTTGAACGATCAATGGTAATGCCCGCCGCCTCATCGCTCAGCGGCACCTGCCTGATCACGTAGATCTTCTCGATCGTCTCGCTGAACCCACCCGCCGCGGTCAACGCCTGCAAAAGGCGGAAGTTCGGCTGCGAGATGAAGTATTCCTGCGGCGCGGCCACCGCGCCGAGCACCGAAAACGTCTGCGACCTCTGCGACAGAATGTTGATCGAGGCAACGGTGTCTTTCGCCGCCCTGAGCTGAGCCTCTTCAACAGAACCCTTGATCTCATCAACCAGCTCGACGTTCGTCCGTCCCTGCGCGCGGATCGGTTTCAGTTTCGGGATGTACAGATAGCCGCGCGAATCCACATTCTGCTGAAACTTCTCCTCGACGCCGGGGTTGATGAAATCGCGGATCACCACTTCCAGCACATCGCCCGGACCAAACCGATATTGCTCGACCTCGGGGATCAGATCTTCCGGGCGGATCGGTTCAGACCGCACCATGTCCGCAGGCTCATCCTCGATCGCGCTAAGCCGATCGAGAATCGGCATGACGGTCGGTGTGTTTTCCCAGCGACCGACCACGCTCGGGTCGAAGAACGAGTCGGTTTCGCACCCGCCCAGCCCCGCCAGCGCAAGCAGCAGTCCACAAGATGTTGCTCGTCGAGTCATCGTCATGCCGGAACCATTCATTCGTTCGCTCATCCTGGCCTCTAGCCTTTAGGTGGACCCGCTTTCCAAAGCGGGTCGGGTCGTCGGCCTACTTCGCCGCTGCGCACCTTTCGAGTTCTATAATCCATCCCGCTTCACCGAATCCGGAGAGTAGCAGTTTCCGATCCCGCGTGCCTGATTCCACACTCCCCGGCCTTAACCTACACTCTACCCACCATATGCCCGACCCCTCTCCGCCATCCTCCGGCATCGCCAAGACCCTCGCCCGTCACCCGCGTCCCCTGGGCGGAGATCCTGTCAAACAACTCGACCGCCCCGCCATCAGCCTCTCGGGCATGGTTCTCAACAATCAGGCCGATTCGCCGCACCAACTCACCACCAAGAAAAAGCCCGATTGGCTCCGTGCCAAGGTTCCCGGTGGTCCCGGATACACCCGATTAAAGGGGATCATGGACGAGCACCGGCTCGTGACCGTCTGCCAAGAGGCCGCATGCCCCAATATGGGGGAGTGCTGGGCCCGAGGGGTCGCCACCATCATGATTCTCGGCGACACCTGCACCCGCGCCTGCGGCTTCTGCAATGTCAAGACCGGTCGCCCGGCCACGCTTGATCGCGATGAGCCACGTCGCGTGGCCGATTCGCTCGCGCTCATGGGCCTTAAGCACGTCGTCATCACCAGTGTCAACCGAGATGAGCTTCCCGACGGCGGCGCGGCCATCTGGGCCGAGACCATCGAGCGTTCCAAGATCGCCTGCCCGGGAATGTCGATTGAAGTCCTCATCCCTGACCTAGAGGGCAACTGGGAGGCGCTTCAGCTCATCATCGATGCGCGGCCGCACATCATCAACCACAACCTTGAGACCATCCGGCGCATGTACCCCGCTGTTCGACCGAGTGCGAAGTTTGATCGCTCGCTCGAACTGCTCAGGCGCGTGAAGCAGGCCGGCATGGTCGCCAAGACCGGCATCATGGTCGGCATCGGCGAGCGCGATGATGAAGTGCTGGCCCTCATGGACGAAGTGCAGCACGCTACCCGTCCCTCGTTTCCTGATGCCCACTGCCCAGTGCCCGATGACCGCTCTTCCTGCGACATCCTCACCATCGGCCAGTATCTCCAGCCGACCCGCAACCACCTGCCGATCGACCGCTGGGTCACTCCGGCGCAGTTCAATCTCTTCAAGACCGAAGCGCTGGCACGCGGGTTCAAGGTCGTCGAGAGCGGGGCTTTGGTGCGGTCGAGTTATCATGCCGACCACCAGGCCGATGTACTCTCGGAAATTATCAGGCCCCGATAGGTCTCTCGTGAACGAATCTCGCTCCCGCGATTGCAGTACAATACTTTGATTCATACTGGTGTTGAGAGGACAGCCCGTGAATCTTCATCAGATGTTTCGTGTGGCATGTATGCTTGCGATGCTTCTGTGCAGCATCCCCGCTTGCTCCACCCCGTCCATCAACCCGATCTATTCACCTGATGAGTCCGAAGTCGTAATCGATGATCGCCTTGTCGGGCTGTGGGGTTCTGATGATCCTAAGAAAGATGGCACACGCTACCGCGTCTTGGCAAACGAGCACGCGGCCGACCCGAAGCTGGCCGACCATCCTCCCAAGTCGTACCGCCTCACCGTCGAAAGCGAGGGTGGGGCAAAGAAGCACGCGGCCTTCGAGCTTCGTCTGATTCGTCTTGGGGCTACCGACTTCATCGATTGCGTTCCCGCCGCATCCGAGACGCGAACACTCGGCGATCGATACGGTCTCGCGGCCATCCCCACGCACATCATCATGCCCATCGCGATGAAGGATAATCACGCCACGATTCGCCCGCTCGATCTGGGCAAGATCCATCAGTTGCTCACCGAAGCGCCCAACATGACCCCGCACGTCATCCGCGATCGCGATGTCATCATTCTCACCGGCTCGACACGTCAGGTGCAGGAGTTCTTCCGCAAGATCACCGGCGATGACCACGTCTTTGCCGAGCCAATCGAACTCATTCGATTGAAGGACGAACCTCTTCCCAATCCCCCCGACGATGCCGGAATGAAGCCGCGTGAGAAAGTCAAACCCAACACGCCACGCGGGCGCACTCGCCAGCCTCATTGAGAACCCGCCTAACGTCGCCCGTGGCCCCCGACATCGTTCAAGCCTTCGTCCGCACCATCGAGCTCAAAGACCTCAGCACCGCCGCGCACACTTGGCGGGTGGTGCTTTATGCTCGTGCGCTGGCCGAGCACTTTCAGCTTGATCATGATCGAATCCTGAGCATCACCGTAGGCGCGGCCCTGCACGACCTTGGCAAGCTCGATATTCCCGATGAGATCCTGCAAAAGCCGGTCAAGCTCACGGAGGCCGAGTTCGAGATCATCAAGCGGCACCCCGCGCTCGGGCACGAGCGGTTGGTCAACATGGGCGAGGCCGACCGCGCCGCCGCCGAGGACCGACGACTTGGCGGTGTAGTACGGCGCTGTGTAGGGTGCGGCGGAGTCAGGGGAGAGGATGATGGGGTTCGGTGTGTTGGAGCCGATGATGACCTGGCCAGTCCAGTTGGTTGGGTTTGGCAAGGAGTTGGCATCATCGTTGATGATGATCTGCCCGGCAAGCCCGAGATCTTCGGCGATGCGGATCGCGCCGACCAGCGCCATGTCGTTGTCACGGGGTGAATCATCGATCGCCACGGGGTCGGCGAACTCGGGCCAGGCGTTCGGAAACAGGGCACAATCATTCGGGACGAAGCACACCAAGTCAGAGCAAAGGCAGGTTTCCAAGGCCTCGCCGAACGGCCCAACACCGATGCCGAGTGAGCTTCCGATGGTGATGTGCTCACCAGTGGACAGCCGTGGCAGATGCAGCTCTCCAAGAAGGCTCTTGGCAATCGTGGTCTCTGGAGTGCCGAAATAGTACATGTCGGCACCAGGACTCACACAGCCGAGTTGGACTTTGGCGATTTCTGAGTAATGTTGGTGTCATCCTGCGGTGTCAGCAAGTTCGGACGACCGGTGGCCGCGTCGATGGTGGGGTTGCCGTTGGCATCGAGCACGTATTCAAGATGCCCAGACCACACCAGACCTTGACGGAAGTCATCGATGATGAGGGTTCCGATCTTCGGGCTTTCGATGCGCGGGGCGTAACGCTTATCTCCGGCTTGAAACATGTTCGAGATGGTGATGGTGCCGATCTCGGGTGCGGCGATCATCGAGTCAACCTGCGGCTGGTTGAACGGCGCGGGCTGCCACGGGCGGAAAGGCACCGTTTGAGGTTCGGAGTCCGAGCCGAGCATGCCGGGGCGATAGAAATTGGCCGTCGGTGTACGACCGATGGAGATGTAGGGAATCTTGCCGTTTGCGGCCGTGGCGACCACGGCACCATCGAGTGAGTGGTCGATGACGATGTGACCGGTGTTGGGCATTGCGGTGGTGGGAGCTGTGAATGATCCGATGGCGATGGAAGCACCAAGCACCGATGCTCGCACGTGGATATCGCCGGTGAATGTGCCGCCGACGAAGATGCCCCAATCAAGCTCTGTCGAGGTGTCTGTTGGCGGTCGTATGAAGTCGGCATTGATGGTGCCGATGAAGTTGCCGGCGGTCTCTAGCTTGTTGAGTGACTTGTCCTGTCTGAAAAACGTGTCAACATCTCCGCCAAGAAGGTTGGCGGTGACATCGGCGACGAAGTCAACCCCGAGGACCGTTGATGAACTCTCGGCGATGGCCCTGATCTGGGTGATGCCGCGACCGGCACGGATCTGTGACTTGGCGGCGGCGTCGGTGCCGATCATGCCGGTGGTGAGGATGCTGTTGATGGTGCCGCGTTGGGCGAGGATGTTGCCGGTGATGCCGGGATCGCTTTCAGTTGCCGATGAGACCACAACGGCTTCAATCGAACCCGACCGCACGGCGTTATTGGGGCCGCCAAATGGCGAACCCTCACTGACAATATTGCCTTGAATGCTCTTGCCCGCGACGATGTACCCGATCGCCTTTCGGTCAACATCAGTGCTGTTGGGAATCTGGCTAGAAACAATTGCAAGACTGTCAGGGCCAGCGGCCACAATGTCCGCAAAGATGTTGCCGCCGAGAAACTGGTTGTTGACGGTTCGACCTTGCGCTTGCGAGCGGTATATTTGACCAACTTCGGCTTTGTCACGCGGGTTCAAGGCCGTGGCTGTACCGACGTTCCCGGCCACGGCGATGCACGCCGACACGCTTGGTGCAAAGTCAGCGGGGATGGTGGTGATCGAGCCGAGGTCGAGTACGCCTGTAAAGAACAACAACCTATCCCATGAGATAGGAAAGTCTGGTTGCGATTGCGTTGATCCCGGCAATGGTGCCGGTGCGATGATCAGTCGGATGTTGCCTTGGCGAAAGCCCGTGGTTGTGTCGATGGTGAGCGAGCGGATGCTGCTTACGGGATCGCCGTTCGCACTTGCCGGATCAAAGACCCACACGATCCATTCGATTGATCCGGCGGGCACGGCGGTGAATAGACTTTCGGTTGTGAACGTGACATCGAACGTTGTTGGGTCGTTCGGAACAGGGATGACTGTCGCGCTCACCTGAGAAGGCCCGACAAGCGGGTCTGGGTTGTTGCGATCCCTTGTCCAAACTTGGATATCTGCGTAGGACACCGTGCCGAGTGCCAAAGCACCCAGCATTGCCAAACTGTTGACCATCTTCATGGACCTAACTCCTGCGTCGTTTGCACCCATAATGCAGGAACACACCTAGCCCCCGAATGCATGAGCACGGGCCAGGGACAGAACTCGCGATACGGAATCCGTTTCTATACGAGCCGATGTTGGGGAACTCGGCGGCGTGTACGTTTATTCTGTCGAGTGTGCCTTGAGAATCATTCCAATATGTGCCTTCCCAAATTCGGTTACGAACACCAAAGCTCCCCGTTCGGTAACTCTCCGTCCATTCCCCCGTCCCCCCTGCAACATCGAGCAGGCCCCACGGGCTCAGCGTGTTCGGGTATGGGCCGCGAGGGATTGTGAACGCGCCGTCG
>Ga0209490_10000253_pt1 | contig 57760 bp, 48 predicted proteins | sample MAT06_FD_187209 | JGI IMG/M metagenome (GOLD analysis project Ga0209490, IMG submission 187209) | Freshwater microbial communities from Lake Fryxell liftoff mats and glacier meltwater in Antarctica - MAT-06 (SPAdes) (version 2) | ecosystem: Environmental > Aquatic > Freshwater > Ice > Liftoff...
GCCGCACACACAAAGATAAAAAAAACATCCGCGATGCCCTCGCCGCCGCCACCCTCCTGCGCGACTTCCTCCAACTCCCCCTCCCAGAGGGAGGGGGCCGGGGCGAGGGTTCATGAACCCCAAAGCCGACAAGCCGCCCAGCCGCACACCAGTCTCCACCTCCCAGAGGGAGCGCGCCGGGGGGAGGGCATCATCCCGACATCCACACCGCAACCGAGCCGCACCCGACCAAGCGAACCGCAGGACCCAGTGCCCGCAGCCCTGCCCGCTCAGGACCGCGGGTCGGTGCAGATGATGGAACGTGTGCGGATCTCCATCGTTCCGAACTCCACGCGAACGGAATGCTCACGCCTCAAAACCCCGCCACCCCTCCGCCACCCGAAGACCCGGGTTGATCGACCGCCGCATCACTCAGCGCAAACTCAGTCGCTTCGTCACTCGGTCATGTTCGTCACCGGAACATCGTTCCCCACGATCTCGAACTTCAGATCATCGCCCCACACGGTGCCCGGGCCCGCGATCAGAAATCCGAAACATGCGGCCGTCGCCTCCTTCGGCACATCCAGCACCACCGCATGTGCCTTCCAGTCCGCATCCCCCCTCACTGCGCGGTTCATCATGTTGTCAAAGCCGACTATCGCCATGTCCACACCATCGATCCGCAGCCACAAACCCGCGCCCGTGCCCGTCGCGCCGGCAGTTTTGAGCCAGCCCGAGTATCGCACGCGTTTGCCCTTCCAGCCATCCACATTCACGCACTGTGTCAGCGTGCCGAAGCCTTCTTCGCCCGCCCGACCTGTTGTGTTGGCGATCCGCCCGCTTCCCGCCCCGGCCCGCGCGTTCGCGTTCTCGACACCCAGCACATATCCCTCCCCGCCCCCACCCCAGCCGTCTGGCCCGCCGGTGCCGGCCGATCCCCCTTCAAAGTCCAGGTTCCGTGGTAGGCCCTCAGACCCTCCGCCTCCACCCACCCAGGCCCCCGTCACCGCCGTTTGCGCATCCACTACTTCAAACGTCAGGTCATCCGCCCACACTGTTCCGCCCCCGACATGAAGCACTCCGAAGCACACGCCTGTCGCGTTCTGCGCCACATCCAGCACCACCGAGTACCGCCTCGACTCCGTCGTGCCCTTGACCGACCGATCATCCATGTTGTCAAAGCTCAGCTCTTTCTTGCCGCCATCCACGCGCATCCATAGCCCCGCGCTCTGTACCCCTTCCGTCCGGATCGACCCCGAATAGCGCACCCGCTTCCCCTTCCACGCGCCACCTTCAACGCACTTGGTCAGCGTGCCCCACCCTCTCCCGCCCGGCGCATTTCCGTCGTCGCAGCGAATGCGCGCACTCCCGCGCCCCATCAACGGGTGCTCATTGTCAACACCCATGCTGTAACCAGCCCCGCCTCCCGACCACCCCGCCGGAAATCCACCACCGCCCATGCCGGCTTCAAAGTCCAGATTCTCGCCGCCCACCAGGGCCGCCGCCTCCTGGGCCGCAGCCTGCGTGCGCTCACCCCGCCCATCGACGCCCGCGCCGTTCTTCGAAGTGCATCCGCCCTGCAGCACGCCCACCATCGTTGAAGCCAACATCGCCGTGAGTGCTACCACGTTCAAGCGTCGCATGATGAAGTTCTCCTGGTTCGGGCCGTTGGATGGCGCGCCATAACCAGACCCGGCGGCGCGCAACCAAAAGTATACGCCACCTACCCCTACCTGCCTAACCCCGATCTGTTTTCAATGAACGCGTTCCCCATGAAGTTTCCACGCCCGACGGCTCTCCACCTCCCCTGGCAGACGGTCCTGAACCTGCCGGTGCCGAGCGTACCGCGACCCAGAACATCAACAACCTAAGGCCACACCAGCAACCTCACCAAGATTGAGCACTCCTCGCCTCCCCTACCGGTACAACAATAAGCTCAACCGCCCCTGCGACCCCCGCGCCACTTCCCTCCCACCCCACATCCCGCCTCTCGCACACACACCATGACCGCACTCCTCCCCATCATCCTCTCCGCCTTCTTCCTTCAGCCTCCCGCGGCACCGCCCATCGAGGCCCAGCCCCCGGCTCCCGACCCGACCAAGGTCATCATCAACGAGGCCATCATCCAGCCCCCGCCCAAGATGCTTCCCGGCGCGGGCGATGCACGCTTCGCCGATTCGGATGCACTTCTCGCCGCACTCGAAACCTCCGGCAACCAGATCCGCACACTCACCGCCAACCTCACGCACATCAACCGCAAATCCGAACTCGAAGCCGGCCAGGTTCTCACCAAGTACGGCACCATCGCCTTTCAAAATGAGCCCGCGCCCGCGCCCGCAACCGCGCCGAGCAAGCCCGTCGGCAAACTCTTCCAGATCGCCTTCAACGAAATTGAGTACGGCAAAGAGCGCCACGCCGAAGACCAGACCTTCATCTTCGATGGCCAGTGGCTCGTCGAGAAGCAGTTCAAGAACAAGCAGATGTTCAAGTACCGCGTCGTTCCTCCCGGCGCGGCCCAACTCGTTGATCCGCTCGCGATAGGTGAAGGCCCCTTCCCCATCCCCATCGGCCAGAAGCGAGACCGCATCCTCGAGCGTTTCCACGCCACGCTCATGCCCTCCGAAGACGGTTTCCCACAACCGCTCAACGCCGATGGCAAGCCCTTCCCGATCCCCGCATGGGTCAAGGAGACCTACCAACTCCGCCTCATCCCCAAGATCAACGCGCGCGAGTCGCGCGACTACCAGCAGATCCGCATCTGGTATCGCAAGTCCGACCTTGTGCCGCAGGCCGCCAAGACGATCAAGCTCGACGACAGCTCCGACGAGATCATGCTCTCCAAGCTCGGCATCAACGGTCCTCTCCCCGCAGGGGCGTTTGAAACGACCGATCTGCCGGGTTGGGATATCCAGATCGAAGAGTTCCGCGAGGCGAAAGCCGATAAGTAGGTCATGCGACCACGAACATCTCGCCGAACAACCGGCCCGCGACCAACGAATAAGTACATCATGAGCCACCGCCCCAACCGCAGCTCGTTGGCCCGCGTGTGCGGGTGTATAGGCATGTGTTCGCTCGCGTTGCTCCACGCACCGCTCGGCACCGCCACCGCCACCGCCACCGCCGCGCAGCCCACGCTCAGGCCCACCGAGACCGCGCTCGAAGTTCCCGATCCTCAGCCCGCACCCGATCCCGCGCCCTCGATCAAGCGTCTGCTCGCCGCGCCCTACCTCACCGAAGATGAGAAATCCGACATCCGCCTCTTCCACGGCATCTGGACCGAGGCCGATCTCTCCTCACCCGCGCGCACAGCCCGCGCGGCGTTCGCCCGCTCCGACTTCCTCGATCCTTCGCTCGACTTCCCCGAGGTCGATCCGCTCATCCGCATCCAGGCCCTGATCGGTCGCGGCGATTTTCCCGCTGCGCAGGCCGCGCTCGACAGGCTGCCCAGGCAAGACATCGCCCCGATCATCGAGTTCCGCCTGCGCGCCGAAACCCTCGAAGCTCGCGGCCAGTTCGCCGCCGCCGCGGATATGTGCGATGCCGGAATCACCGCGCTCTCGTTGCTCAAGCCCGCCTCACCGGCCGATGTCGTTGACGGTGTGCGCTTGCTCAACCAGCGCATCCGCCTCAAGGGCACCGACAAAGACCTCCCCGACAATGCGCCGATGCGCCTTCGCGCCGACCCCCAGGCTTATCACCAGATGATCGATGCCCTCGGGCGCGTGCGCGACAACCTCGATGCCGCGCCCGGCGCACCCTCACCCAAGCTCTACTGGCCCGCGCTCGCCGCCGAGGCCGAGATCCTCTACTCGCGTGATGCCGCCGACAAGGCGCAGGCCGCCATCGCCGAGCTGCTCGCGCTCAACCCGACCAGCACTCGCGCATGGGCCATGCTCGGACGGATGAGTGTCGATGCGTTCAACTTCGAGGCCACCGAGCGCATCGCCCTTCGGCTCGACACCATCGCGGGCAACCCCGCGCCCGGCGCGCCCATCGAAGAAGGCGATGAGGAGCCAAAGCCGGTCGTCAACGCCTCGATCGATGGCGCGATCATCCGCGCCCGCGCCGCCATACGTCAGATCGATGGCGCGCGGGCGGCCGAGCTGCTTGATGTGCAGCTCGCACGCTACCCCTCGCACCCGCAACTGCTCGCCGTTCGCGCCGCCGCCGAGGCCACGCGCTTCGAGTTCGAGTCTGTCAAGTCGCGCCTGGCCGCGTTCGATGCGCTCTACCCCAACTCGCCCGTCGCACTTTATGAAGTGGGTCGCGCTCTGGCCGAGTCACGCCAATACGCCGAGTCGGCCGCGATGCTCATCGCCGCGCACGAACGACTTCCCGCCGCGCCCGACATTCTTGCCGAGCTTGGTCTGATGTATGTGCAGTATGGCAAGATCGACCTCGCGCTCGGTGCGCTCGAGAAGTCGTTTGCGCTCGATCCTTTCAACTTCCGTGTTGACAACTCGCTGCGTCTGGTGCGCGAACTGCTGACGTACGAGCAGATCGAGTCTGAACACTTCATCGTCCGCTACAGGGCGGGCGAAGATGCGGTCTTCGCGCGCGACATGCTCTCGGGTATGGAGTACAACCACAAGCTCGTCACCGGCGATGGGCCGGGCGGCGTCAACCATCAGCCCTTCGAGGGCAAGGGCAAGACGGTCATCGACCTCATGCCCGACCACGAGTGGTTCGGCGTGCGCATCGCGGGTATGCCCGCCATCCACACCATCGCCGCGAGCACCGGCCCGGTCATCGCGATGGAGGCGCCGCGCGATGGCCCGAAGCATCAGGGCAAGTACGACTGGCTCCGCGTGCTGCGCCACGAATACACCCACACCGTCAACCTCGACCGCACGCGCAACCGCATCCCGCACTGGTTCACCGAGGCCAACGCCGTCAGTCTCGAGCTCGCGCCGCGCGAGTACAGCACCTGCCAGTTGCTGCGCGATGTCCACCAGGCCGATGCGCTCTTCAATCTTGATGAGATCAACATCGCCTTCGTTCGCCCCAAGAAGGCAATCGATCGCTCGCAGGGATACGCGCAAGGTCACTGGATGTACGACTACATCATCGAGCGTTGGGGCAACGAGGCTCCGCTCAAGTTGATGGATCTTTACGCGCAGGGTGTGCGCGAAGAGCAGGCCTTTCAGACCGAACTCGGCATGAGCCGCGCACAGTTCCTCTCCGAGTTCAAGCTCTGGGCCAGAGAGCAACTCGTCGCGTGGGGCATGTTGCCCGGACCCGGAATGCCGAGCGTCAAAGATCTTGTCACCGAACTCAAAGTCGCCGCAAACAAGCCGAAGCCCAAGGCAGATGCGACCGATGCCCCCTCGCCCGCGCCCGCCGAGCCCGATGGCGATGCGCCCGCGGATGAACATGCCGAGCCACGCCTCACGCCCGAAGTTGTGCAGGCCTGGCTTGAAAAGTACCCGATGCACCCCGATATTCTCGAACTCGCCGTTGTTCAGGCCGTGAAGAAGGCGGGCGACAAGGCCACGCCCGAACTTGTCCCCCTCATCGAGCGTTACGCCTCGGCACGCCCTGTTGACCCCATGCCACACCGCCTGCTGGCGCAAATGAACCTCGCCACGCCCGATCCGCAAGAGCAGGCCCGGGCGATCACGCACCTTGAATACCTCGATGCACGCGAGCAGAAGACAACGGCCTATGCCACCGAACTCGCCAATCGCTACTTCGCCCGCGCCGGTGAGGGCGATGTGGCCCGCGCTCAGGCCAAGGCCGAACGTGCCACGCAGATCGCACCCTACGAAGCGCCACCACGCGAACTCGCCGCGACCATCGCGATCAAGGCGGGCGACTTCGCCACCGCCGAGCGTCACATCAGCGCGCTCGTCCAGCTTGAGCCGACACGCGCGATTCACAAGAAGCGGCTTGAGGCCCTGAAGAAGATGATGACCAAGTAGTCCCCGCTCTGGGGCATCGAGCGCCGCGTCTCAGGCGCACCCTGCGAAATACGCGGCGAGGAAGTCAAAAAGGTGTGCGAGCTGTTGCCCATTCGATTGGCTACACGGATGATGTAGGAGGATCCTGCGTTGAGCGTGACGCTGTCAATCTGTGAAAGTTGGCTGCCGCAACCGGTGCCGCTGCCGCCGTTGTCGTTGCAGGCCACGCTGTTGCCCTGAGTCGCCGGGCACGGGAAGGTGTGGATTGAAAGCACCGAGTCGAACAGTGGTGTGGTTGAGCAGAGCGAGAGCAACCACGGGCCGCTGGAGTTGGGAACCCAGTAGTAGTACACATCCGCCGCGTTGCCACCACCGCCGATCGCGCTGCAGGGTGAGCCATCGTTGTTCCACGATCCGCTCGACTGCGTGACGGTGCCCCCTCCGGGCGGAATGGTGAAACTGGCCTGATTCTGGCCGCAGGTGTTGTTGATGGGCTGGGCCGCGGCCGGGTCAGATGTGAGCGTGAGGAAGCCCATCATCAAGAGCATTATGAGAACGGTGATCGGTCGTGACATGGTCGTGGAACTCCTGGTGAACTTTGCAGTCTCTTCGAGAATGGCGTGTAAGTCAATCGCTAAGTTGCGTGTTCGGTCGAATACCCATCGCGAACCCCTACGATTGTGGCATGTCATCTGCCAACCCCGGCCTCATCATCGGCATTGATCTCGGCACGACCAACAGCCTGGTGGCCGTGGCTGATCCTCTGCCGCGGATCTTCGCGGATGAGCAGGGGCGAAACATGCTGCCGTCGGTGGTGCGGATCAATGCGGATGGTTCGAGCACCATCGGGCACGAAGCGCGTGAGCAGGCGGTGGCGAACCCGCTGACGACGATCTCGAGCGTGAAGCGATTGATGGGCCGCTCGCTGCGCGATGTGGCGGGTGATCTGCCGTATTTGTCATACAAGGTTGTGGCGGGTGAGCACGAGACGGCGCGGGTGGAGGTGCCGATCGGCGCGAAAGGCACAAGGATCGCAGAGGGTACGAACCCTCCGCCTGGCCCTCTCCCGCGGGGAGGGGGGACCGGAACCCGCGTGGTCTCGCCGCAGGAGGTGAGCGCGATGATTTTGCGGCGGTTGAAGGAGCGGGCGAGCAAGGCTCTGGGTGTTGAGGTGTCGCGCGCGGTGGTGACGGTGCCCGCGTACTTCGATGATGCGCAGCGCCAGGCGACGCGCGATGCGGGAAGACTGGCCGGGCTTGAGGTGGTGCGCATCGTGAACGAGCCGACCGCGGCCGCGCTGGCGTATGGGCTGGGCTCGACGCAACTGAAGGGTGGAGAGAGTCGTGCGATCATTGTGTATGACCTCGGCGGGGGAACGTTTGATGTTTCGATTCTGCGGTTGACGGGCACGGACAGGAGTTCTGCGGTCGGTTCGGAGAACCGACATACCGGGGGCGGGGGCATTTCGGAGTTCTTTCAGGTGCTTGCGACCTCGGGCGATACGCACCTTGGGGGTGATGACTTTGACCACGCGCTGGTCGAGCTGTTCACGCGCGAGATGGCCGCGAAGTTCAATCAGGGCAAGCCGCTTGAGCTTGACCCCGGCACAAGGCAGGCTCTCAAGAGCTTTGCCGAGCAGGCCAAAATCAGGCTTAGCGAGCACGAGAGTGCGAAGGTCAGGATTGACGTGGGCGATGGGCGCGTGTATGAGCGGACGATTGCGCGGGATGAGTTTGAAGCGCTCATCGCGCCGATGGTTGAGCGAACGATCGAGTGTTGCGAGCGGGCCATGCGCGATGCGAAGCGCGAGCTCGACGGCGCGAAGCTGAGCGCGGTGGTGATGGTCGGTGGATCGACGCGGGTGCCGCAGGTGCGGGCCCGCGTCGGTGAAGTGTTTGGCATGGAGCCTTATACGGCGATCAACCCCGACGAAGTTGTGGCGCTGGGCGCGGCGGTTCAGGCGGCGATGCTCGCGGGAACGGCGAGCGAGCGGCGCGGGTTGCTGCTGGATGTCGTGCCGCTGAGCCTGGGGCTTGAGACCGTCGGGGGAGCGATGGCGAAGCTGATCATGCGGAACTCGACCGTGCCAGCGCGGGCGCACGAGATGTTCTCGACGAGTGTGGAGGGTCAGACCTCGATCAAGCTCAACGTGCTGCAGGGTGAGCGTGAGATGGCGTCGGATGCGCGGTCCCTGGGCATCTATCACCTTCGCGGTATTCCGCCGATGCCGGCGGGCATTCCCAAGCTGCGGGTTGAGTTTGCGGTTGATGCCAACGGAGTGCTGAGCGTGAGCGCGGTGGAGCTGCGGTCGGGCAAGCGGATGGATGTTCAGATCGTGCCGAACCATGGGCTCTCGCAGGAAGAGGTCGAACGGCTGGAGCGTGAGTCGATCTCGAACGCGCGCGAAGACATGGCGCGCCACCGGATGGCCGATCTTGTGGTGAACAGCAGGCTTGACCTGCACTGGATCGGGACGACGCTCGGGCGGGTTGAACGGTCGGGCGGGCTTTTTGAGCCGGGATATCTTGACGATCTGAAGATTCGCATCGCGAAGTTGCGGCGGATGATCGAGGATTCAGAGCGCGACTGGAGATTGGTGGAGCCGGAGAGTTTGTACAGCGAGAAGGAAGCTCTCGACCGTGCAAGTGTGCGGTTGCAGGAGGTCTCAATCGCGCTCTCGCTCGCCGCGGAAAGCCGGTGAAGGGGTCAGCGTGAAAGGTGCGCCGAATCGCTGATGGTGCGCATCTGCCCGGCGGAATCACTGAACAAGAAATCGGCGGAGAGCGTGGGGGCGCTGACGCTCGCGGTGGTCGGGTTGAAGCGTTCGACAAGCCAGGCGGGCAGATCGCCGATGGTGAGCACGTAGGTGCGGGTGATGAGGTCGTCGAAGAACTCGGCGTTGCGACCGGGGGTTGAGAGATCGATGTGCCATGTGGAGTCGGAGGGCGAATCGGTCTCCGCATCAAACCCGCTGGGGGCGGAGTTGTTGCCGCGGACCTGCAAGCGCACGCGACCGAGCGCGCGCGAGTTCTGATTGAAGCGGTCGCGGAGTTCGAGATGGGCGATGATGACCGGCTGGCCGTTGGATGAGCCGAAGCGGGTGAGCGGATGGATGTGCAGGGTGACGGGAAGAAGGTCATCGCTCGAAGTGGCGGGTGGAAGTGGGGCGTTGGGATCGGGAATGGCCGAGCGCGAGGGTGTACATGCCGAGAGCGCGAGGGTGAGGACCAGGAAGGTGGCACGAAGGGCCTGCATGGATGGAGTCTATGGGAAGATCGCGGGCGGGGGGCGGGGGTTGGGGGAGAAGGCGCGCGCGCTTACGTGGCGAAGCGGACGAACGTGGCGGTGTAACCGATACTGAAGGTTCGTCCGCGGTCGGTTCGATCGGCGGGTGTGAAGTTTACCAGCGCCATGTCGGCCCACGTTCGGCCGGAGGTCTCTTTGAGCTCGGCCACGAGTGGTGGGTGAACGAGGAGTGCGGCGATAGCGTCGCGGAGAATCCAGAGCTCGTCTTCGGTGGACGCGACGAGGCGGCCGCGAACGGCGAGTGTGAGTTCGAGCGGGCCGATCGGAGTCGAGCCGGCCTGGAAGGGATCGACGCGCGCGTTGATAAGCACATACTCGCCGATCGCGGCCTGCGCGAAGCGGTGCGGACCCGAGCCGAAGAGGTCGAGATCGTTGTAGACGGACATGGGCAGCTCCGGGGGATGGGGGGGGTGGTCAGGCAGCCTGAATGACGATGGGATCGGATGCGCCGTCGCTGCTCAGGGCGATGAGCGAGATCGACTGTCGAATGCCGGCTGGGCCGGTCGGTGTGCTGGCGATCTCGCGAACCACGCAGGTTGCGGTGAGGCGTTTGCGGGCGGCATCGGTGTTGGTGCCGGCATCTGAGAAGACGAGCGTGAGTTCGCCCGCCGCGGAGATGGCGGGGAGAGCGGGTTCGGCGCGCGATGGTGTGCGGATGAGGGTGATGGTGGTGCGCCGTTCGACGATATCGGCGAAGACCGGATGAGGACCGCCATCGGACCATTCGATCAGCTCGCGGGTAGCGTGTTGATCGATCAGCAGGAAGGCAACATCGATGATGGGCAGGCCATCGAAGGTCACGGAGTTGGGGTGGGGGATGATCATGGGGCATCCTGATGGCGCGTGGTGGAGTTGTGGTGAGCACGGGGGTGGTTAGCGAACCAGATGAAGGATGCTGAGCGTGCGCGTGGCGTCGGGGTGCCCGTCGTGGTTGGTATCAATGAGTGCGCGCACGCGGCGGCGTTCGGCGTTGAATCTGAGCCGATACATCTCGGCGCGTCGGCCCGAGAGGGCATCAGGCCCGGTAAGGGCGGAGGCCGCGGCGTGGATGAGGTGGAGCGTGCCGAGCGCCTCGCAGAGTCGGAGCTCTTCGGGGTTGGTGAGGTCGGACTCGGTCGGCAGATCGGGGATGGGCTCGGATGTGGTGGGGATGTGCAGACCAAGAAGCCGGAGCAACTGCGCGTGGATGAGGGCGATCTGCGGGGCGAAGGTGGTGACGATGGCGGGCTTGGTTGCGACATCGGGAGGCAGGAGCAGCGCGGCCTCGCGATCTGCACGCAAGAGGGAGAGGGTGGCGGATGTGGAGGTGGGGCGTGCGATGACTTCGAGCGGGCGATCATCAACGACGACGATGTGGCCCGGCGCGATGGGTGGTGCATCAAGCGTGCCGGATGCGACCGACATCACGCCGGAAGTGATGGAGACCTGGCCGCGAAAGAGCTGCTGGGCGAGGAAGGAGACATCACGAAAGAGTGATGGTTCGAGTGCGAGGAGGTCGCGGTCGGCGATGGGGGGCATGGGGTGGCCTCGTGTGGGGGTGGGCGTCTGTGGATGGTGAAGGTCGCCGCGCCGGTGTTTCTCTGGCGCGGCGACATATGGTGCAAAAGGGAAAGAGAAAGGCGAATGGCCCATCGGCAGGAATGCCGATGCCACGGGTCAGATGGCCAGGCCGCGGATGAGGGCGTGGGCATTTTCGTTGAGCATCTCGAGTGTGTACTCGCCGATGAGCATTCCGGCGGAGCTGTCGCCAGTGGGGGCGAGGGGCTTGAACTGGAAGCTGCGGCCAGCGAGCGGGAGAACGCTGAGGCGCGATGAATCGAGGAGCAGGATGGTATCGGAAGGGACCGAGCGGCTGAGAAGGACGCGGCAGACACCGAAGTCGCTCTCGTAGACGGCGACGCGATTGGTCACGCGGATTTCACCGGCCTCGTAGATTCGGGAGTTGGTGAGGAAGTCGTTGATCTTGCGTTTCTGTGCGCCACTCGCGACGATGGTGTCGATGCGTGCGGAGGATTGTTCCCAGACGGTGCGGATGGCTGAGTTGAGCACGATCTCGGTGAGGGTGTTGCCCGTGCCGCCACCGGCGGGGATGACGCCCGTGCCGGGTGTGAACTGGTGGGTGGAGATGGAGGCGATGATGCCGTTCATCGTGCGGCGGATGGTGGATGAGCCCTGCTGGTTGGTGGGCGGGGCGATGCCGTTGATGACGCAGTTCTCAAGATCGCGGAGCAACTCGCGGAGGCGTTCGGATTTCTGGTAGTCCATCTCATCGGCAACTCCGTGCTGGCGCGCGGCGAGCATGGAGCCCGAGACTTCGACAGCGGCGGTGAAGATCTGGGTGTAGTTGCGCTTGCGCGAACGGGCGGAGAACTGGGTGGTGGGTCGGTCGTCGCCTTCGAGGGCGGCGTTGCCGAGGATGGTGAGCTTCATGCCGTTGGCGAGTGCGCCGCCGGGAGTGCCGCCGTAGCGGCGTGTGAGCGTGAGCACGTTGCCCGCGATGGCGGTGACGAGCAAGACCTCGCGGCCAGTGGTCAGTTCGGGGCGGACCTGATCGCCGATGCGGAAGCGCGGGCCGCTGGTGACGGTGATGCTGGTTGCGTTGGTGGCATCGGGCGAGAAGCTGAGCTGGTTGATGGTGTCGGTGTTGGGGAGGAGGGCATTTTCGAGCCACTCGTGGATGGTGCTGGTGGCGACGCGGCGTGGGTCGCCGAGGTGATCGAGCAGGGGTGTCTCGAACGGACTGATGAGGCCGATGAGGTCGCCGACATCATCGACGAGTTCGGGGAGGTCGGTTCCGGCGGAGAACGTGGATTTTCCGGTGAAGGGCATGGGTGGTCCTTTGAGGGTTGTGAGTGGCGAGTGGCGAGTGGCGAGTGGTGGGTGGTGAGGAAAGAGAGAGGCACGGGATGGGCGGGGCGGTGGTTGCGACGTCGCGGTCTATGTGTGCGACCGTCTGGGCAGAGCCGCCGCCCCGTTGGTCATCTCGTGGGTCCCTCTCCCCCGGTCCCGAGGGATCAGTCGGCGGCGGATCGGCGCAGGCGCAGGTAGTCGATCAGTGAGCGCGGGCTGCCGGTGGTGCGTGCAATGTCGGCAGCGTGCTCCAGCTCGGCGCGGGTGTTGGGGGTTGTGGAGGGTGAGAGGGTGGTTGAGGGCGCGCGGGGCGGATCGGTGCGGGGCGGATCAGTGCGGACAGGATTGGAGGCGGCGCGGAAGAGGGCAGGGTGGCTGTCGCACAGTTCCGTGATGATGGCGCTGAGGTGTGGCGCGCTGGCCGCGGCGAGGCGTTGCTTGACGAGCGCGAGGCCGGCATCGAGGTCGATGATCCCCGCGTTGAAGAGGGTGCGCTGGGCTTCAAGTTCGGTGCGGACTTCGGCGGCGTGAGCTTGGGCCATGGCGAGTTCAGAGGGTGCGTCGGGTGATGTGATGGTGGTGGTTTCGGTGGACATGGAGACTCCTTGTAAGGTGGGTTGAAAATTCCAACACTGCTCGAACCCTCCCCGCGGCCCCCTCCCTCTGGGAGGGGGAGATGAGTTAGACGATTCCGGGGTCGGTGGGTGCGTAGCCGAGTTCGCTGAGGACGCGTTCGCGTGGAATGCCGAGCGCGAGCTTGATCTGCGCGGCGTTGAGGGCCTCGGTCTCATCGCGCGGGAGCGGGTCGGGCCACTCGATGCGCACCTGACGATCGGCGTGATCGGTGGTGAGCGCGCCCGCGCGGTGAAGGGCGAGCAGGATGAGTTCGCAGGCTTGTGCCAGGCCGCGTCCGTAGGTCACGCGCTTGCGTGCGGTCTTGGAGAGCAGGCCCATGAGGGTTATGCGGAGGGCGTTCTCGCTGGTGAGGTTGCCGACCTTGGCGCGAACGACACCGCTGGCGAGGGGCGGAACACCCGAGGCTTTGTCCATGGCTTCGCGGATCTGCTCGATGTGGGCATCCTCGCTCGGGCTTGCACCATCGCCGCCGAACGATTCGACCGAGGCTGCGGGGTTGTCGGTGGCCCAGACCTGGCCGGGACCGACGGGAATCTTGTCGAACCCTTCGAGCCCCTTGGCGAGATACATCTTGAAGGACTGCATGGTGACGCGGCTGGCGCGGTCGGAGAGTCGGGTGTTGAGCTCATCCTGCAGGGGGATCAGCGGTTCGACTTCGGAGAGGCCGGGGAAGCGGAAGGGCTGGCTGATGTTCTGGATGTGGATGACGGGAACGGGTCCGCGTTCGGAGTCGGTGGAGCTGACGAGCGCGGGGCCGGAATCGAGAAGGCGCGCCGGTTCGCGATCGGCGTTGATGTAGAGCGCGCGTGCGGAGGGGGAGATGATCTCGGTGAGCGTGCGGGTTTCGGAGTGTGAACCCGTGCGGGTGGTCTTGCGCGTGAGCCAGTGGGCGAGGCGCGTCGAAACACCCGGTGTGAGGTCTGGCCGGGCGGACTCGATGCCTGATGACTCGGCGCGGATGATGTACGCGGCGAGTCGGCGGTAGTCGGCTGGATCGAGCACGGGAATGCCGCGTGTGGGCTCGATGGGTTCGAGGCGGATGTGCTCGGCAGTTGCCAGGAGCATTTCGTCGGTGCGCGGCGCATCGGGCAGGGCATTGGGTGTGAGGTCGGCGCGGACGATGAGGTCAACGTGCCCATAGACGTGGCCGAGCAGGCCGATATCGCTGAGCAGCGCGATGCCGCCGCTGGCTTCGATGACGCGGTCGAGGATGCGCTCGATGGTGCGGCGGAGCTCGGGTGTTCGTGCGGTGGAGAGAATGGTGATGGGGCGTCCGAACATGAAATCGACCATGGTCTGAACGCGCCAGGCGATGTCGTTTTCGATGACGATCTCGCGGTTGGTGGAGGCGCGGTCGTCGTGGTGAAGCGTGCGCGGGCCGGTGAGGCGCTGGGGGAGCCCGACTTCCTGTGCGAGTCGTGCGTGTCGGCGCGACGGTCCATCGCAGGGGTGCATGGGGTTGCGGTAGTAGTTCCAGAGCTGGTGCAGGCGCGGGCGTGTGTCGGACTCGTGCTGGGCGATGAGGGAGTCGATGGAGTCGGGGTTGATGTTCGGGGAGTTGAGCGGTTGGAGATCGAAGGGCATGGGGTGGTCCTCGGTGTGCGGGTGTGTTTGCAGGGCCGCACTACCCATGGACCGCGGAGCGCGCCTGTGCGCGCGCCAGCGCGCGCGGTGGGGGCGCAGCGCGTAGGTAAGTCGTGGCATGAACGCGGATAACAAAAATGTGAGAAAAATGGAAATGGGGTTTGGCGAGCTGCGCCGGCGCGCGCACAAACGCGCTCCTGGCCACCGGTTAAGGGTGGAAGTGGAGCGCAGGGCGCGCGTGCGATCAGAACTCAGGACGAAAGGGAGGTCAGACGCGAAGGGGCGCGGTTAGCGCAGCGGCTCGACGCGCGAGTATTGGTCGAGGTTGAGGACGACAAGCTCGCCATCATCTTTGCGGAGTTCGAGTCGATCAAGCCAGAGCTTGTCATCCTGTGCGTGGGCGTACCACGAACCGGTCTTCTGCTGTCCGTAGCGGATGACGATGCCCTCGGTCTGCGTGGACATCGTGCCGGTGGGCCGGAGAATCTGTTGCAGGACGCGGACGCGGGATCCGGGTGCATAGCGGGCGGCGGAGGAGAGCGAGTCGGTCATGGCCCAGTATAGGAGAAGCGCATTGCACACGAAATCAAGTGCTGCTTGCAGTGCTCATGGGACGCTCTTGTTGCCTTGAATCAAGAAAAGGCTATGAGGGCCAATCGGTGTTGTGGTTAGCGCTGGGTTTCTGGCGCGCGATCGCGGGCGCTGGGCCAGCCGGTCTCACGGATGAGCCGCTCGCGCAGATTGTTGGCGACGGCGGTTGCGGAGAGGTGGGCGAGGTCGGGTGATGTGTAGTCGCGGATGGGGAGGAAGCGCAGGGTGACGGCGTGCGTGGCGCGTTGAAAGAGGCTGCCCCATGCGGTCGGTGTCTGTGGTGCGCCATCGATGATGACTTGCAGCACGGGCGCGGCCGATCTGCGGATGAGCAGGCCGATGCCGGGTTGGAAGGGAAGGACCGTGCGGGCTGGACGCTCGATGCCACCCTCGGGGTAGATGCCGATGATTCCGCCGCGGGCCAGGTGGCGGAGCGCGGCCCGCGCGGCGGTCATATCGGCACCCGCGCGGCTGACGGGGATCACACCGACAAACTCCCAGATGGGGTTGAGCGCGGCGGGCATCATGTCGCGGGCCATCATCCACGTGATCTCGAAGGGCGCGGCGGCCTGAACAAGCACGGGATCGACGCCCGCGGTGTGGTTGCACACCACGATGAGTGGGCCGGCGTGCATGGATGGCGGAATGTTCTCGGCACCCTGAATGCGGAGCCTGTGAAACCAGCGGGCGTAGCGACGGACGACGAAGAACACGAGCCCGGCCAGGGGCTCAGCGCGCGGGTTGCGGATGAGGAGGTGGGCGAGTATGGCCCAAAGGATCCAGAGGGAGGTGGCGAGGATGGAGATGGCGGGCGACAAGGGCGGATGTTATGTGGCATCGGCATTCGTGGAAGAGTTTCGGCGCGAGCAAATCGGATGGGTTGGTGGGTCGATCGGGCACGATCTGGCCGCGGGAGTCGTATGAACAACTGATTGGGAATGTCCAAGCCCTGCATCATCAGGTTCGATAGGCGCTTGAGGATCGACGGAAGGCTGGATTGATGCACTGGGCGTGGGTTGGTGCAAGATCGTCGATGGGAACGGGTGAGGCTGGTGGGGAGTAGGGATGGTGATGCCGCGCTGGTGCGTACCGTTGGTTATGGCTGATCTCTGGGCCGCGAAGAGGTGGGAAGCGGTGAAGGCGGTTGAGCCGCTGGCGGTGCGGATGCGGCCGCGCACGCTGGATGAGGTGGTGGGGCAGCGGCACATACTGGGTCCGGGCAAGCTGCTGCGGCGGATGCTGATGGCGGATCGATTCGCGAGCATCATCTTTCACGGGCCTCCGGGAACGGGGAAGACGACGCTGGCGGAGGTGATCGCGCTGCACACGAACAGGCACTTTGAGCGGGAGAACGCGGCGGGCGTGGGAGTGGCGAAGATCCGCGAGATCATCGAAAGCGCGAAGGAGCGGCTTGGGGTGAGTGGGCGGCGCACGGTGCTGTTTCTGGACGAGATTCATCGGTTCACCAAAGCGCAGCAGGATGTGCTGCTGAGCGATGTTGAGCGCGGGGTGGTGACGCTGATCGGGGCGACGACGGAGAACCCGCTGTTTGCGGTGAACAGCGCGCTGGTTTCGCGATCGACGCTCTTCAGGCTTGAGCCGATCTCGGTTGAGGAGATCGTGGTGGTGCTGAGGCGGGCGGTGGGGGATGAAGAGCGCGGGTTTGGGAAGTTGAAGCTTGATGTTGATGAAGAGGCGCTGCGGCTGTGGGCGGTGAAGTGCGATGGGGATGCGCGGCGGGCACTGATGGCGCTGGAGGTGGCGGTGCTTTCGAGTGTGGGCAGCACGCGGGGTGGCGGGCCGGAGGTCAAGCCCACTGAGGCGACGATGGAGCCGCGCGTTCATCTCACGCTTGCGGATGCTGAAGATTCGATTCAGCAAAAGGCAGCGGTGTATGCGGGCACGGGCGATGATCACTACGACTCGATCAGCGCGATGATCAAGAGTGTGCGTGGGAGCGACCCCGACGCGGCGGTGTATTGGATGGCGCGGATGCTGGATGCGGGTGAAGACCCGCGGTTCATTGCGCGGCGGCTGGCGGTGCTCGCGAGTGAAGACATCGGGAATGCTGATCCGCGGGCGATCATGGTGGCCGCGGCGTGCTGGGAGTTGGTGGAGCGGCTGGGCATGCCCGAGTGTCGGATCACGCTGAGTCAGTGTGCGTGTTATCTTGCGCTGGCCCCAAAGAGCAATGCAAGTTATGTAGCTATCGACGCGGCGATGAAAGATGTGCAGGAAGGGCGAACGGTGCCGGTTCCCGTCCACATTAAAGATGGGAATGTGCGCAAGGCGAGCGCGATGAGCGCGGGCGAGACGCCGAGCGGGCAGGGCGAGGCATACGCGTATGCGCACAGTGAGGGCCTACGTACAGGCCCGAATGGTGTGGGGATCGTGGGGACGCAGCAATATCTTGGGGTTGAGAAGAGATATTATCATCCGACCGAGCACGGTGCTGAGCGGCTGTTGAAGGAACGACTTGAGGAAGTGCGACGGTTGCGGGGCGGTGGAGGTGGGGGAACTTGAGGGGTGCGTATCTCAGAGATTTGATCGGCCGTGAATATACACTTTCTGATCTTCTTAAATGATGCTCTCATCCCGCCTCTCATGCACACCGAAACAGGTGTGTTGACACCGCATCAGCCGCGAAATATTCTGCCTTTCGAGGTGACATGTGTAGGCCGAGTCACTGTTGCGAAACTGCTCAATGTTTGCACAAGAGATTCTGTGTTGCGTGAAGCGGCGAACGAACAGGTTTGACTTTTGATTGGCCTGTTGATTGGCCTGTTGGTTGGCCTGTTGATTGGCGTGATGCTGGTTCAAGGCGATGGATGATCCGTGAGGTTGATGCGTGGCGCGGGATAGGGAAACCTATCGCAGCCTGTAGGTTTGGAAAGATCCAAAGGTCTTTATGTGTGGCCTGTGCGGGCAAAGTGGCTTGCCGTACGGGTGCGCGGTCGGTCTGGAAACAGGGCGGCGCGTCTTGTGTTTGAAGGTGGGTGGGTAGGTGTTGTTCCATCTCAAAGGAGGGTCTCATGCGTCGAAGAATGAGTCTTGCAGCGGCGGTGGCGGTTGTGGCTTGCGGATGGGCCGCGGGTTTGGCGGGCGCGCAGGGGAACCAGGCGCCGGGGGTGAAGACGCTCGATCAGCGATTGAGTGACTTTGGCATAGACGTCAGTGAGAGGGGCACGGTGACTTCGGGCACGGTGGATATCGGGGATGGGCAGGATCTGATTCTGCTCGACAACTCGGAGTTCAAGATTCGCGAGCGCCGCAGCCAGAACGTTGTGTTCGCGGGCGTGTACTTCATCGAGTCGTTTGATGCGGATACCGTCACCGTCTCGGTATCGACGGGTGTGGAGATCTTTTCGGTGAATCTCGCCGCGTCGTCATCGAGCGGTTCGGGCGTGCGGATTGATGGCACGTTCGCGCCGGTCGGGGCGGCTGATGCGGCGACGATGTTCGCACCGGTGCTGCTGGACTACCTCCGTCCGGTGCCCATTAAGTCGTCATCGTCGAGTGCGACTTCGTCGGCAACGTTTGTGGGGAGCGACGCGGAGCTTATTCAGATCGGCGACAATCCGATTCCGATTCCGATCCCCGTTCCGCCGGTGCGTGGCAAACATCGGTGCATGTGCGCCTACACCCAGGCCGATGGGACTACGGGGTACAGCGTGAGCTGTTCGGGCGAGGATTGCGATGTGGGCATCGGGTGCAGCTCGCCAGCGGCAGCTGCGAACGCCATGGCCACGGCCGTATCAGGGCGATGCCAATGGGTGCGTCGCAACAATCCCGATGAAGAGGGGAGTGCTGCGGTGGCGATCCTCTTCCTCATGGGCACGGTTGGCGGTGCATGGGTGATTCGTCGAAAGATGTCGAGAGCATAGATGCTGACGCGTGCGCTTCCATCACGTTGTTGGATGCTGGTGCTGGCGCACCTTGCGGTGCTGGCGCTGTGGCTTTCGGGCCTGAGCGTCGGCATCAGCACGTTGGCGTATACGACGGTGTTGCACTGGATGGGTCCGGGCACGCTCGAGCGGCTCGGACCTGTTCATTACGCCATGGATGGGCACGAGTACGTCGTTGTGTATTGGTGTACACCATCGAGCCTTTGCTTTGGGGGGTTCACGCTCATCTGGTTGGCGGGGCAGCGGGCGAGGGATTACTTTGTTACGTGTGTGGCCTTTGCGCTCGCTGTTTCGGTGGGGTTGCTGATCAACGCCATCATTTCGGCATGGGTCAGGAAGGTTGGGCTTACGTGGAATCAGGCCCATATTCCCGGCACGGTTGCGTTGTATCTTGGTGCGTTTGCCTGGTGTCTGATGTTTGCGTTCGGTCGTGTTGAAGGAGGCGGAACGATCGCGCAAGAACGTCGATGGGGGATGCGGGCTAGCATTTCCCGGGGAGTTTGCGCGGCTGGTGCAGAGCGCATGGACCAACAGCCGGGCCGATGAACGGGCTGATGAACGGGCCGATGAACGGGCTGATGAACGGAACAATCATGACGGCGATCCTCTTTGTTGCAGCGTGTATTCATGCGGCCGCCATGGCGGATGTGCCGCCGGGATTCACGAACGGATCACTTGAGCAGGCCATCAAGCGTGGCAAGGAGGAGGGCCGGCTGGTCGTTGCGGATTTCACGGCTTCGTGGTGTCTGCCCTGTCTGCGGATGGAGCGTGAAACCTGGCCGGATGCGCGGGTGAGCAAGTTCCTTGCCGATCGCGCGGTGGCGGTGCAGATCGATGTTGATGCTGATCCTGAGACCGCAGCCAAGTTCGGCATCACCGGACTGCCTGTGGTCGTGGTGATTAAGGATGGTGTGGAGTTCGACCGACTGCGCAGTCTGCGGCGACCGGATGAGATGATAAACTGGCTCGAAGGGGTCGCTGGTGGGTTGCGCACGGTTGAGCAGATGCGATTGGTGCGCGATCGGCATGCGGGGAGTGGAACTGCGGAAGAAGTGCGTGCGAGGAATGACCTTGCGCGCGAGCTTGTGCGGATTGAGAGACCCGACGAGGCGGAGGTTGAGTATTGCTGGCTCTGGACGCACCGCGACTTGGTTCGACGGGCTGATCCGTCGGGTGGTATCGAGGTCAATCTCGCGCCGGCGATGCGCCGACTGGCGGCGGCTTCGGCATCGGCGAACCGTAACTTTAGTTTGCTGCGCGATGAGGCCGCGAAGCTTGCTGAGGTTTCGGCTGAAGTTCCGGCTGAAGTTTCGGCTGAAGTTTCGGGCCCGCCCGATGCGCACCTCGCCGACTGGTTGATGCTCTCGCTGGTGATTGGTGATGATGCGAGTGTGGCGGATTGGTTCAAGAATCTGAGCGACCCGGTGCCGCGACTTGGGCTTATTCGGGAACTGCACCGTGAGTTGTGGGATGCGCTTGTGAGCGAGCGACGGTGGAGCGAGGCTCTGCGATTACGAGAACTGTTTGCGCCGGTGTTGAAGAGTGCGGCGAATAGACTCACCGTGCCCACGCTGGAGGGTGTGGCCTTATCGCCGAAGGCGGAGCCCTGGCGGTCGGAGGTGCGCTCTGAGGTGGCGCAGCTCTACGCGGTGTGTCTTGCGGCGGGGCGCGAGTCGGAGGGGGAGGAGATCGCACGGCTGATGCTCAAGCGGCTCGATGATCCGCAGAGCAAGAGAGCGTTGGTTGAGGCGGCGATTGAGGCGGGTGTGCCGCGGGCGGCTCATCGGCGTTGGCTTGAGGGTCAGGCGGGCGCGGGTGCGATTGGTGGTGCGCTGATGAAGCGACTGGATGAAGCTCTTGCCCGCACCGCGCCTGCTCCGTCACCAGCGGTGGGAAAGGGTGAGCCTTGAACACCATCGTTTGTTCTATTCGGTGTTGGTAGGGAGCCGGTACACTTGGTGGACTTGACCGTTCACGCTGCAACCCCTTGAGCCCGCACTTGCCCGACCACCACACGTACGCAGCGACCGATGCGAGGGCACCTGATCCGGAAATGGTCCTCGCCAAGCGCAAGGCGAACCTTCGTCGCGAGGTCAAGGCGAGGTTGGCTGCGACGACGGAGCTTGAGCGGACCCGATGGTCGGCGAACATCGCGGCCCGGATCGGGTTGATGCCCGAGTTTTCCGCCGCGTCGGCGATGCTTCTGTATGTGCCCATGCTTGGGCTGGGCGAGGTCGATGTTCTGCCGCTTGCCGAGCGTGCGATCGATCTGGGAAAGAGGGTCTGCTTTCCGAGGATAGACGAGACCGATGGAGCGCGGCCCATGAGGTGTGTGGCGGTCGGCGATCTTGAGCGCGACCTTGAGCCGGGCAACATGCACCATGAGTTGATGCAGCCGAGGGCGGGCTTGCCGGAGGTTTCGATTGATCAGCTCGATCTGATCCTGGTTCCGGGGCTGGCGTTTGATCGGATCGGGAGACGGTTGGGGCGTGGTGGGGGGTATTACGACCGACTTCTGGCGGATCCGGCCTGCCGCGCGGCGACGATGGCCCCGATCTTTGAGGTTCAGTTTGTGGATGAAGTGCCGGTCGGGCCGCACGACCGACGGGTGTGCGGCGTAGTGAGTGAGCGGGGGGCGGTTGGTTTTGCACCCGGAAGTGTGTGATGGCCGACATATCATGGCACGGATGCTGCGCGCGCTGAAAGCGCGCGGTCTCGGATCAATGTACACCTGTTTGCAGATCGGAATGCCCATGGCACTTGCTTCCCAATCGGTCCGACCCTCAGCGGTTCCACGTTCATCGCGGGCGATGCGTAACAGGTCGAGCGGTGGTGGGAGTTCGACCCGCAACAAGCGCATCATCGGTGTGGTGCTGCTCGCTGGTCTGTGCATCAGCATGACGCTGTGGGCCATGCGGGCCCGCGATGGTGGGCGTGCGAACTCGACGGCATCGGGGGTTAACACGCCAACGGTCGCGAATGACACCGGCATGATGGCGGCGAGTGGCGCGGGGGGAGGCGCGGGGGGTGGCGCGGGGGGAGGGTTTGAGCCGCACACTTCAGGATCGCCCGCCGACACGACACCGGCAACAACGACCATGCTCAACCCCGATCCGCGTGGCAGGAGTGCGACGGTTGGGGGAGCGGTTGTGGCGAAGGAAGATCCTCAACCGAAGCCGGATGCGGGCCTGCCAACCCGCCCGTTGAATGCGCTGCCAGCGTTGGAGGTTCGCGAGCCGATCACGAGCAAGAGCGGTGATGTTCCGCTGTCAGACGCGCGCCCGGCTGGCCAAGCCGAGGGCGGGGGCTCTTCGGCCGCGGCCATCGCCACCGCCGAGCGGGCTGTGCAGCAGCAGAAGCTTGTTGAAGCGCGCAACATTCTCAATCGTGCGTTGTTCGATCCTTCCAGCACACCCGCCGATCGCGCCAACATCCGCAAGCGGATGGGCGAACTGAACCAGAACATATTGTTCGGACCAGCGCAGATCCCCGGCGATCCGCTCAGCGAGACGTACAAAGTGATCGCGGGCGATAAGCTGAACAAAATCAACCGGAAGCTCGGGCTGATCACCGAGCCGAGCCTGATTGCGCGTGTGAACAAGATGTCGAACCCCAACGCGCTGCAGGTCGGCCAGACGTTGAAGGTCATTCGCGGGCCGTTCCATGCCGTGGTTTCAAAGTCGGCGTATCGGATGGACGTGTATGCAGGCCCGACACCTGGACCGAGCAGTGTTGGCACGAGTGTGCTCGCCGATGGTGCGGAGCCGGGGTGGACGTACATCTGCTCGTTCCCGGTTGGTCTTGGCGCGCAGGGGCTGACGCCGATCGCCAACTTCACGATCAAGGAAGGCTCAAAGCTGATTGATCCGCACTGGACCAACCCGCGCACGGGTGAGAAGTTTGACGGGAAGGACCCCAAGAACCCGATCGGCGAACGCTGGATGGGGCTTGAAGGGCTTGATGCCAAGAGCAAGTCATTCACCGGATATGGTGTTCACGGTACCATCGACCCCGCGAGCGTTGGCCAGGAGATGTCGATGGGGTGTGTTCGCATGGCCTCGGGCGATATCGAGATTGTGTATGAGTTGCTGACCGGGCGCGTGAGTGTGGTCAAGATCGTGCCATGAGGCTGGTCACGTGAGGAACCGTTCTCGCATGGCTTGCGTCGGCACCATGCAGACTTCGCTCTTGCCAAACCATCGATAGCGGCGGCGGGCGATGCGCGTGTAGATCCAATCGCGGATCGGTCGCGGCACGACCACCAACACATAGGCAAGCGACCACGGAAACCGCAGATGCCGCGCGATTCGCAGCGCGGCGGTTGAACGCGTGAAAACACGGCCCTGTTCGATCAGCACCACGCTGTCGGGCAGAGGCTCGGTCTGTGAAAGACGTGAGAGCGCGCGGGTTGCGGCATCCGACCCGATGGAGGCAAAGCGGAAGCGCCCTCCGCGATCACGCGTGATGATGAACTGAACCGAGCGGCTGCAGAGGTTGCACAGCCCATCAAAGAGGACGACCGATGGGTCGGGCCTGCGTACCGCCGGTGGGGGGCGTTGATCCGGCGGCACGTTTCCGGTGGTCTGAGCCATGTTCTGCGAGTCCTTGTTCACCCGCGCGGCCGGGCCATATCGATCGACTTTCTGGGGTTGATGATCACGCGGCCTTCATAGCTGGCGAGCGGATCGGCACCGTTGGTCATCAGGTCGATGACCTGTTGGGTCGTCAGCCTTGGGTTGATGGCGAGGAGTTTGCCCGCAAGGTTGGCGGCGTTGGGTGCGGCCATGCTTGTGCCGCTGTACTTTCGCTTTGCGCCGCCGGGCACCACGCTCTCGACCTCGAAGCCGTTGGCGTAGAGATTGACGTTTTTGCCGAAGGTCGTGAAGCCGGTGGGCTTGCCGGTCTGATCGATCGCGCCGATGGTGACCATGTTGGGCAGGTTGAGGCAGCTCGGAAGAACTTCGCTGAACTCGTTGTCGTTGTCGGAGTTTCCGGCCGCGGCGATGAAGAGGATGTCGGGTGCGCCCCGCATCGCCTCGTCGGCACCATCGCGCCCGATCTTGAAGATCTCGCGGGCAATGGCGGCGCGTTCTTCACTGGTCTTGCCGACACCCTTGGCCTCGAGGGCTTTTTCGATGCCCTGGCGCGAGCCGCCGAAGCTCATGTTGACGACGCGCACGCCAGCCTTCTTGAAGTAGTCGATCGTGTCTTTGGTGGCCTGTACATCTTTGCGGGCCTGCTCGACCGTGGGGGTCTCTGTGGGGATCGACTTGTGGTCGAACGTGATGCGGGCGTAGAGCAGCCTGGCGTAAGGGTTGCCCGCGGCCGCGATGCCGGCGACGTGCGTGCCATGGCAGTAGCCGCCGTACAGACCCATGTCTTCGATGAACGGTGTCACTTGATCGGCCTTGAGGCCTTTCATGTGCGTGCGGACCAGATCAGCCTCGGGGCTTTGGATGTTGTTGTTGAGATCGCTGAAGCCCTTGTCAAACTTTCCGATCTCCTGTTGCGGGGTCTTGAGATCGCTCAGATCCGCCAATGGGCCGGGAATGCGGTTGCTGTTGAGGTCGTAGGCGATGCCGTGGTCATCATCGACAAACCCATTGCCATCATCATCCTTGCTGTTGCCCGGCACTTCCGCGCTGTTGTTGAACAGCTGGGTCGGGAAGAGCCGGATGTCGATGCCCGAATCCCAGATGCCGATGACGACGGGTGTTCCCTTGTCGGCATCGGTGAGCGTGACCTGTGTCGGCGTCCAGATATCCTTGCCCCGGGCTTTGCTTTCCTTCTCGTCGATCACGCGGGTATAGACCTCGGCGACCATCGGTTGGAGCGGCAAAAGCATGTCGAGTGTCACGCGAGCCCCGACCATGCCGCGGGCCAGATCGCCCGAGATCTCGCCCTTCTGCTGCTCCACGATCTTGTCGAGCTGGCCCTGCATCTGGCCCAAGATGAGTTCGCGGCTGATGATCTGCGCCCGACCCTTGGCCGCCATCACGTCTTCACGCACGGTGGCCCATGGCAACGCGCGGATGCGGGCTTCAAGGTTCTTCTTGAACTCGTCGTCGAACTTCCCTTGACCGGCGTGCTCGCCCCCACTTGAGCTTCGGGCCGCGATCATCGCGCCGAGAAGCTGCCCGGTCATCAGCTTCTTGGATTCCTTGACCTCAAGCTCGCGGATGTCCTCGATGTGCTTGAGCGCATCGTCGGTGCGTCCCTCGAACATGGCGATCTGCTGGAGAAGTGTGTAGTAGCTTTGCAGCGTGGTCTTGTCTTCGATGCGAAACTTCTTGAGGTCACCTTCGGTATCGGCCTTGAGCTTGGCGACAAACGCCTTGAAGGGCGCATCGGTCAGTACAAACTCCGAGGCCTTTCCTTCGATGGTGTAAAGGTGCCGCGGCAGGTCGTCGGCGGTTTTCACTTCAATGCGCGTGTCGGGTTGCGCGGCGGTTTTGGTGGGCTGGGCATTGGCGGCACAAAGGCCAAGTCCGGCAGCAAGTCCGGCGGCAAGAACGAGTCGGATCGAACGGGTCATGGGAACTCCTTGAGGTTGCTCAAGGATATGGGCGCGACGGCTCGCAATCTGTCAAACAGATTTGATCGCGTTCTGGCTTACTCGTTCACCAATCTGCGAAGAAAGAAAAGCGCGATCAGCCCGATGATGCCCCCGCCGCCAAACACGCCCAACCTTCGAGTGCGAAATCCGTAGGTGCTCGATGAACGCTTGCCGACGGGTTTGGCTGGTTGGAAGGCCTCGCCCGGCTCAAACCCGAACGAGGCCAGCATGCGCTCGACTTCCGGGAGCAAGGCCTTTGACTGGTTGGCGGGCAGATATGCGTGGATGCGAACAAAGTCATCGGCACCCACAAAGGAGGCCGTAACCAAATAGAGCCCGGTCTTGGTGCTGGCGGGGTCTTTGGGCAGCTCGCCTTGCATGATGATGAGGTGGCGATCTTTGTCCAAGATCGATGGCGAGAGGTCCTTGCCGGTGTACTTGTCGTTCCCATCGAGCAGCCCTTGTTCGCGCGCCTTCTCGATCGTGGTGAGACCGAGTTGTTGTTCGACATTTTCCCAGGTCGAAGCTCTGAGGTTGAGGGCCGGGCCCCACGCATCGATCACCACGTATGGCGGCGTGAGGTTGGTTGAGCCCTTGGCAAAGCCACCCAGCACCGCGCCATCATCACCGAGATCCTTCTGGTGGGCTGAGGCTTGCAGCTTCTTTTCAGAAATGGGTTTCCAACCATCGGGGATGGTCATTGAAAACCCAAGATCCGGCCCACCGAAGTTGGTCTCGGCCGCGTCTGTCGGCGCGGCGATCAGCCCGAGGCCCAGCATGGCAATCACGAAGATCGACCTGCACGGCAAGGCGTTGGTGCTCATGCAAGTAGTCTACCGCAGCCCCCGGTGGTCGTGTCAAGCCTGAAATGCGCAAAAACTACACTTCGACAGGATCTTTACAAAACAAGTTGGCATGTGAGATGCAAAATTACCTTTGCCAGGCATCATTCTTGAGATCGATATCCGGATAGTTTTCCTCGGGATCGAGTTCTAACTTCTGGATGAAGCGGACTTTACCGGCTGCATCGCGGGTATCCCACTGCGTCTGCCAACTGTTGCTCGAGAACCACACCGCCACGGGCAAGTGGCGCACTTCGGTCGTCTCATCGTCATAGGTCACCTTGAACACCACGGGCATCACGAGTTCGCCGCGGTTCTCGATGGTCACCCGTGCGCTTCTTGATTCGCCAGCATCACCCCCCGCCGCGCCGCCCGGCTGCATGACTGTTGCGATTGATTGGTCAAGCACGCCTGTCTCATAAAACCAACCTCGCCAGAACCAACCGAGTTCCTCGCCGCTCACATCCTGCATGGTGCGGAAAAAATCCCACGGTCTGGGCGACTTGAACGCCCAACGTCCGAGGTACTCGCGGAAAGCACGATCGAAGCGATCGGGACCGAGCACGCCCTCGCGCAGCAGGACCAGACCTGTCGCGGTCTTTCCGTACTGCTGGTCGCCCAGTGTTCCGGGTTCGACCTGATCGGCGGGCAGATCGATCGGCTGCGAGGTGGGCTTGCGATGGTCGCGCGCCCAGCGTCGCGGGTTGCCCCGTCGCGGCAGATCATCGGGGTAGCGCTCCAGGGTCGCGTAATAGTTCATGAAGGTGTTGAAGCCTTCATCCATCCAGGCGTGCCGGCGCTCGTCGGTGTTGATCATCATCGGGAACCAGTTGTGCCCGAGTTCGTGCGTCGTCACCCCCCAGAGCCCGCGCTCACCATCGGGTGAGCGCCCGCCGCAGAAGAGGATCATCGGATACTCCATACCACCGACGATGCCATTGACGTTGCTCGCGGACGGGTATGGGTATGCGTACCACATCTTGCCGTAGTGTTCGAGCGACCGACGCAACATCTGTGTGCTGCCGCCGCCTTGACCTTCCGCGCCCCACAGGGCGGCGGCCTCCTTCGGATAGAACGATTGGCAGAGTGTTCCGCCGCCGCGACCCGGGTCACCACTCGAACCGATGCCGCCGCCCGGGACGAAGCAAGCATCCCAGACGAACGCGCTCGAACTCGCCCAGGCAAATGTGCGCACATCCTTGGCGGCGAAGTGCCAGGTCTTCACGTTGGCACTCTCGTCGCTCGCTTGTCCGCCGCTCATCGGTTCATCCGCCGCGCGGATCAGCACCGTCTCGCCCGTCGAGCGTGCTGTGCTCAACCGTTCGCGCTGCGCCGTCGGCAGAACTTCATCAGCATTCTGAAGTTCACCCGTGGCGGCAACTACGTGGCTTGCGGGCACGGTGAGGCGCACGTCGTACGACCCGAAGTTGGTGTAAAACTCGCCCTGCCCGAGGTAGGGCAGCGTGTTCCATCCGTGGACATCATCAAACACACATGCACAGGGAAACCACTGCGCAATCTGGAAGATCGCGCCATCCTCCACATCGTCAACGCCCATTCGGTCTGACCCATAGGCCGGGATGTTGAACGCCCATGAGATCTCAACCTGCACGTTGCCCCCCCGTGCCTGGATCGGCGTGGGCAGATCGATCCGCCCGACCGTGCCGTAGATGTTGAAGCTTGCCGGTGCGCCATCGACCCGCACATTCAGATTCTCAAAGCCCCCAGCAAAGCCATCGCGATTCCCGAATCGCCCGCTCGGGCGGGTCATGCGCGCGCCGTCGCTCTCTTTGCGGAAGAGGTTCTGCTCGAGGTTGATCCAGAGAACGCTCAAGTCCTGCGGCGAGTTGTTGGTATAGACCATCACCTGGCTGCCCGTGATGCGTCGCGCGCCCGCATCCAGCGTCGCTTCAATGGTGTAATCCACCCGTTGCTGCCAATACTCTGGCCCCGGCCCGCCATCGGCCGCGCGATACGCGGTGGGAGGAGGCATGGGCGGGCCAGCAAAGATCGCGGCGTTACGAGCGGCGGCCGATACGCCGACATCGCTGGCGCTGCTGGCTGATTGATCATCACGCTGCGGGCCAGATCGCGTCGGACTGCACGCCGTCGGTGTACAGGCGATGGCGAGAACGAGAAGAACGAATGGTTGCACAACGTATCGCATGTCGATCGCCCTTATGGAGAGGCCGAAAGCAAGATTCTGAGCATAGCCCATCGCGCTCCAGTGGCATCCTAGAACCGCCGAAATGCCCATAGGCAATCACGGCGCGGGTTCATCCTGATCGCGCTCGTCGCTGCGGTGATGCCTGGTGGCTACTTCGGCGATGATGCTCGCGAGCCTCCGCGCGCCCGGCACGCTGATGCGGGCGAACGCACACGGACCTTTGGCAATCACATCGGCATTCACGAACGTCGTGATCGACAGTGCGTTCTTCAGCACGCGTTCGGAAACCGTGGACTTGCCGGCACCGTTCGGTCCACCGAGCACGATCACTTGAAGCGGTCCATTCACCATGCTTCCGTGCTGCTCAGATCGCCCACCCGCACTCACAACTTCCGATCCAGCAACCGATACTGCACCGCCTCACCCACGTGCTCGGCACCGATCACCTCCGCGCCCACCAGATCCGCGATGGTGCGCGACACGCGCCGAATCTTGTCATACGCCCGCGCGCTCAGGCCCATCTCGGTGATGGCCTGTCCGAGAATCGTCCGTGCGTCCTCGGTCATCGGTGCGAAGGTATCGAGCTCGCGCCCGCTGAGGCGTGAGTTGGGTGTCGTCGGTCCCTGCCGTTTGATCTGTCGCTCGCGCGCCCCCAGCACCGCCGCACGCATCTGCGCGCTGCTGGTTCCCTCCTTCTCCGATGTCCCCGAGAGCTGCTTCCACGGCACCGCCGGTGCTTCAACATGAATATCGATCCGATCAATCAGCGGTCCGCTCAGCTTCGCCAGATACCGATCCATCTGCCTGCGCCCGAAGTCATCCGATGGCAAATCGCCCTTCGCCGTCGGGTTCATCGCCGCCACAAGCATGAAGCTCGCCGGAAAACGCACCGCGCTGTGCGAACGCGCGATCGTCACCACATGGTCTTCCAAGGGTTGCCGCAGCGTCTCCAGCACATCACGCGGAAACTCCGGCAACTCATCCATAAACAACACGCCCCGGTGCGCCAGCGAGATCTCACCCGGACGGGGTATCGCCCCGCCACCCACAATCGCCGCGCTGCTCGCCGTGTGGTGCGGCGTGCGCACCGGTCTCACCGTGATCAGCCCCGCACCCGTCGGCATCATGCCCGCCGCGGAATAGATCCGCGTGATGTCGATCGCCTCTTCCGGCGTCAGCGGCGGCAACACGCCCGGAAGCGCACGCGCCATCATCGTCTTGCCCGTGCCCGCCGGACCGAGCATGATCAGGTTGTGCGACCCCGCCGCCGCCACAACGATCGCCCGCTTCACCGCCTCCTGGCCGCGAACTTCAGCAAAGTCCACCGTCGCCGATCCTGCGGCAAGCAACGCCGTCACATCCGCGGGCGGGTGCGCCCTGGGCTCAAGCGTGCCGTTCAAATAGCCCACAACTTCCGCCAGTGTTGCCGCGCCGATGGATTCGACCCCCGGCACCACCGCCGCCTCCGCCGCGTTGTCGGCTGGCACCACCACACCTCGCAGCCCGCGCGATTTCGCCAACGCGGCCATCGCAATCACACCCCTGATCGGGCGCAATCGTCCGTCGAGCGCCAGCTCGCCCGCAAACAAATACTGACGATGATCCAAAGGCTCCGTGGCATCGCCATTCCTGGCGATGGCGTCATCGTTCATCGCCGCATCTTCAAACGGATCAAACGATTTCTGCCCTGCCTTGTCACCCGTCGCACCCTTGCCCTCCGCCCCCACGCTCAGCCCGCGCTTCGCCCGCGCATCACGCACGGCCGGCTTCAACCCCTGCCCACCGATCGCGCCTTGCGTGATCAGCAGCCCGATCGCGATGGGCAGGTCATACAGCGGACCTTCCTTTCGGATATCCGCCGGCGCAAGGTTGATCAGCACGTGCCCCGACTGCGGAAAGAACCCCGAGTTCCCCATCGCCGACCGCACCCGCTCGATCGACTCCTTCACCGCCGCGTCGGGCAGGCCCACGGTCATTGTCCGCTTCTTGTCAGTATCCCCCATCCCGCCGCCGCCCGACCCAATGTCAAAATCAACCTCCACTTCGCAGGGAAGAGCATCAATGCCTTGCAGCACATACGACTGGACTCGGGCAAGCATGGGGAAAGCGTATCAGCAAACTACCGTCTGGCACAACCCCTCGACTCACGTTTTCCTCTGTACAATGTGCCGACATGCTCGACCGAATCCGGGTCAACAACTACAAAGGCCTGGAGCGCTTCGATTTCAAGCCGCGGCCGTTGCAACTCGTGCTCGGAAACAACGGCTTGGGCAAATCTACGATTTTCGATGTGCTTTCACAAGTCCGCAGATTCATAACCGACATCTCCGCCGTTTATGAGGAGTCTTTCCGCCAATGTCTGACCCATGGCTCGCCTCCGCGAACCAGCAGTTTGGGTTGATGGCTTCTTAGAGTTGAACCTTCGGGCGGCCCAACGCGTCCGGGTCCTGACCTCGGTCTTTGGCGAGCCCTGTGCCTGCCGACAACACCGACGGCTCCCTTCCATCGGTCGCCGACGCCATCCGAGAACTCCGAACGCAATGTCCGTCGGCTGATATCTAGAGCTATGTGCTTCTTAAAAATGGCGATCCATGTAGCAACAACCGCCGCTTCCGCGTCACAGCCCATCTGCCCATCACACCAGATGCCAAGCCCACCTACCCAACTATCAGCACACGAAACCTGTCTTCGGGCATCTTCCGCGCACCTGAGTTGGCAACAGCACGGCACCGGTACCACTCGCGCTACCGTTCTGGAATCCATCGCTGCCGCCCTCGACACCGCGCGCCGCCAGATTGTCTCGACCGCCTCCGAAGAAACCGCGCTCACCATCGACGAGCTCGACCCCGAGTTCGACCGCATGACCGGCACCCTTCGCATGTTCGCCGCGATTGTCCGCGAAGGCTCCTGGGTTCGCGCGGCCATCTCCGGCTCCCCCTCCCAGAGGGAGGGGGACGGGGGAAGGGCTCGCGCGCCCCAGGTATCCCACGAAAACCGAGCATCTTCTCCAGCGGTCCCTTTCCTCATCGGCCCGAACCACGACGTACGCAGCATGCTCATCCCCCTCGGCCCCGTCGCCGTCTTCGGGTCCAGCAACTTCCCACTGGCCTACGGCGTCTGCGGCGGCGACACCGCCAGCGCAGTGGCCGCGGGTTGCCCCGTCATCATCAAAGAACACCCCGCCCACCCGCTCACCGGTCGCCTGCTCCACACCATCGCCAGCAGAGCCGCCACCGCCGCGGGTGCCCCCGACGGTCTGCTCGGCTACATCCGCAACACCGATGCATCCGACTTCTCCGCCGCCGAATCCCTCATCGCTCATCCCGCTGTTCGGGCTGTTGGTTTCACCGGCTCCACCCACGCAGGGCTCGCACTTGAGCGTCTCGCTCGCCAGCGATCAATCCCCATCCCCGTCTTCGCCGAGATGGGCAGCAACAACGTAGTGGTAGTCACAGCTGCCGCGGCCGCCGCACGAGCGGACCAGATCGCCGAAGAACTTGCCGCCTCCATCCTCCAACGCTTCGGACAGCAATGCACGCGCCCCGGAACGATCATCGTTGAACTCGGTGAGAGCGGCACGAACTTCGTCAACGCGCTCGCGGAACGCATAAATCGGAGCGCAGGGCGCGACATGCTCGCGCCATGGGTCCGCGACTCCTACATGCGGCGGCTTGCGGAAGTTCAAGCCTGTCGCGGTGTTCGCCTTGCCGCCCGTTGCGGCGACAAAGCCAGCCCGCGCGGCGCTCACGCGTGCTTGTTTTGCATCGATGAGCTTGAAATGGTAACTCAAAGCGTCTTCGAGACCCACCAGACGCTGCGGGATGAGATTTTCGGCCCAGCCGCCATTGTGGTTCGATTCCCGATCGACAAGGTGACCAACCTCGGCCTGCACGCCTCGCTCGCATACTCCGTCTACTTCGAGCCGGACGAGATCAGCAATGCCAATGAGCGGACCTTCGACGCGGCCAACTTCCACGGGCTGCATAGCACCGGCCGCATCATCTTCAACGGCCCGCCCACCGGCGTCCGCGTCGCGCCCGGCATGGTCCATGGCGGCCCATTCCCCGCCACCAACCACCCCGACACCACCGCCGTCGGTCCTCGCGCCATCGAGCGTTGGTGCCGCCCCATCTGCTGGCAGAACGCCCCGCAAAGTCTGCTTCCGCCCGAGTTGCAGGACCACAATCCCCTCAACATCCGCCGCGATGAAGCGCCCTGACCCCTCGTCATGCACAAGGCAAAGCGTCCTTCCGCTTACTTCTTCGCCCGTCCCTGCTTCGCCGCGCGCTTCTGATGCGATGGCTCGACGCGGCTGCCCCCTCGTGGGGCTCCGCCCTGGTTTGCGCCTGCGGGCGCACCCTTCGCGTTCTGCCGCTCGCCTTGCATCGATGCGCCGCGCGTCGGTGTGCCGGCCTCCAGAGGTTGTGCTTTGATCCCCACCTTGCCAGCTTTCGCCCCATTATCCTGCGGGCCACGATTCTCGGGTTTGATCTTGGGCATATGAAACTCCTTGACTGAGCATACGGAGTCTCTTGCCAACGAAGCAATATGAAATCGCTTTAATGGTTGCCCGGTGGTGTGAATCTGAACAGACCGCGTGCGAATCGCGCCCACTCAGCCGATGGATTTCGCCGTGCAGGCGAAGACCCCGCCCGCGATGCTCTCGTCGTTCTTGTCAGCCCCGAGGCGCAAACGCCCGACGATCTTCGCCGCGCCGATCAATGAGTGCGCGCGAACATCGAGGGCGACCAGCTCGCCGGTTTTGAGAATCATCTCGTGCGAGGCAAGCCCGCTCGCCATGACTTCGATCAGCTCACCGAGCTGCGGGTTGTGCCCGACCAGCATCACATTCTTCTTGCCGCCATGGTGCGCCTGCTCGATCAGGTCGATCGCCTCGCGTACCGAGTGATCGACCTCGAGCCCGATCTCGGTCTGAAGCGGACACCCGACCGATTTCTGAATCATCCTCGCGGTCTGAATCGCGCGCGGGTAACGGCTTGCGAAGATGACCTGCGGCAGAACATCCACAGTCATGACCCGTGCCCCGAGATAGGCCGCTTGCGCCTCGCCGCGAGGTGTCAAAATCCGGTCAAAGTCGGTCGGTTCAGTCTCCACACCCGGTCGGCCACTGGCATAGCCGGTGCCGAGGTCGGCATCAACGGCCTTGCCATGACGGACAATATAGATTCGCATAAACCCGATCTCCCGGCCCGATTGAATGGCCCTGCACAGACGTTCGTTCCAAACACACGTTCAGGTGCTTACTTTCCTCAACGCTGTATCGACTATTCGGATACAAGCGATGATTGATCCGCCGAATCCGACAAGACCCCACGATCAAGTTTGCCTGAACAGGTTATCGGTGATGTGACAAGCGAACGCTGGCGCAGCGGGCATTGAACTCTTGCCGAAAGAAAAGCTTCTCCCAAGCGGGTTCATGGCTCCAGGGCCACGCAAAAACAACGCATCCATGCTGTCATGCGGATCGACATCTGTCTTAGGTGTCGATCCGTTCGATCGTCGCGTCGCCGACGATCGGAGTGCTCGTGGAGGACCCTCCTGCCTTCGGAGCAGTGGCATCCACCTATGTCCCAAGTTTTCCGTGAAGCATCCTTTGATTCAGGGTCAACGTGGATGATTCTGTGTCGGCTGTTTGGGCTATCTACGATTCGAGAATAGTACGAGAATCGTTTAAAACAGCCTTTAAAGTTCCAAACTCCGTGGTTTGGAAGGGACTTGTTCCCTCAAACCAACTGTTCGAGCACGTTTCGCCACTGGTTTTTAGGTTCCACGTTTATTGCCAAATAACTCGATGTGCAATCGGTGGGCGTATCGCCAACCACGATCCAGACAAAAACCTATCACGCCCGTTCGATGTTCATCGGTCGGCGATGTCAGCCCCTCGGGCATCAGCAGCACATCGTCCGGCTTCCAGCCCGTCAGTTGGTTCAACAGCCCATCAATCTCCACCACATCTTCGCTCAGCGTTTCGTGCCTAACCACAAACTTGAGCTGCCGGTCTCCCTCACGGTCGAGCAACTGTTGCAGCACCGCCGTGTCCAGTCGCCGATCCTCGTGCCGCGTCGTCCACACACCCAGCGGGTCGCGTGCATCATTCCGCGGCGTCGAGTTCGCCAGTTTCGGGCTGATCGACATGAGGTCGCACATCACGCCCCGCGAAGGGATCAGTGTCCCGGCCGTCTCGATCGTGATGTGCATCTTGGCCGCGCTCGCGAGTTGGGCCGAGAGCTCGGTGAGCTGCTCGAACATCATCGGCTCGCCCCCGGTCAGCACGGCGTGCCGAACCTTGCTCGCGCGGGCAAGCTCGACCAGTGCATCGATCGGTGTGCCCGTCCCCTCGGCGTTCCACGAGGCGTAGGGCGTGTCGCACCACACGCACCGAAGGTTGCACCCAGAGACGCGTACGAAGAACGATGGCACACCCGTCAACTTGCCCTCGCCCTGTATGCTGGTGAAGGTCTCGGAAATGGGAATGGCCGATGTCATGGCAAATGGTAGAGAGCCTGGCCCCACGGCTTGGGGTACCACCGCAGCCGGAGTGGCGAAGTGGTGATTGGGGCAAATCTGTATAGTGTCGCCATGCCAGCCGAAGCTCCGGGTGCAGCCCGCCTCACGCCACCCAACTCACTCCGCACCGTGATCGCCGCGAGCAGTGCCGGCACGCTCATCGAGTGGTACGACTTCTACCTCTTCGGCGCGCTCTCGACCATCATTGCCACACAGTTCTTTCCCAAGGGCAATCCCACCGCCGCGTTCCTCTCAACGCTCGCCACGTTCGCGGCGGGGTTCGTCGTCCGTCCGTTCGGCGCGGTCTTCTTCGGGCGCATCGGCGACCTGATCGGCCGCAAATACACGTTCCTGATGACGCTCGTGCTGATGGGTGGCGCGACGTTTGCCATCGGGCTTGTGCCAAGTTATGAGCGCATCGGTGTGGCCGCGCCGCTGATCGTGCTCGTGCTGCGGTTGCTGCAAGGGCTCGCGCTCGGCGGCGAATATGGCGGCGCGGCCACCTATGTCGCCGAACACGCGCCCGACGGACGACGCGGCTACTACACAAGCTGGATACAGACCACCGCCACGCTCGGGCTCTTCGTCTCCCTCGGGGTCATCCTCACCTGCCGCTTGCAGATGGGTGAAGTGGCGTTCGCCGCGTGGGGCTGGCGGCTTCCGTTCCTCATCTCGATCGTGCTCGTCATGCTCTCGTACCTCCTGCGCATGCGCCTGCAAGAGTCGCCCGTCTTTCAGAAAATGAAAGCCAGCGGCCGCGCATCGACACGACCCCTGCGCGATTCATTCACCAACTGGCCCAACCTGCGCCTCGTGCTCATCGCGCTCTTTGGTGCAACCGCCGGTCAGGGTGTGGTCTGGTACACCGGACAGTTCTACGCCCTCACCTTCATCCAGAAGACGCTCAACATCGAGTTCGTCGCGGCCAACATCATCGTCGCCGCCGCCCTGCTCGCGGCCACACCCTTCTTTGTCCTCTTCGGCGCGCTCTCGGATCGCATCGGCCGCAAGCCCATCATCATGCTCGGCTGCCTGCTCGCGATCGTCTCCTATCTCCCCATCTACCACGCCATGGCCCGCGCGGCCAATCTCTCGCACGCGGGCGCACAACTCTCGAATGAACTGCTCGGCCAGACGCGAACACTCGTGCAGGGTTCGACCGTGGTCATCACCGAGCATCGTGCATCCTTCGCCGATGGAACCGTGGCAACGACAAAGACCACCGAGAGCTTGAACGGAGAAGCCCGCATTGGACATGCAGCCAGTTCACTTTCGATCAAACCCTCCAACCGCATGTCGATCATGCTCGGCCTGTTGATCTTCGCCCAAGTAATGTTCGTCACGATGGTCTATGGCCCCATCGCCGCATTCCTGGTCGAGCTCTTCCCCACACGCATCCGCTACACATCGATGTCACTCCCCTACCACATCGGCAACGGTGTCTTCGGCGGCCTCACCCCATTCATCGCCACCGCACTCGCCGCCGCCGCGGCCAAATCGCCCGATGCCTGGTTCTCCCGCCTCGCAGGCGGCCCAATGTTCGTCGGCCTCCTCTATCCAATCGCGATCGCATCAATGACGCTGATAGTCGGAGTGCTGCTCGTGCGCGAGCGGCGCGGGGTGCGGATTGATGATGGCGTGTAGTGTGAGAGCATGACCACATCAGGCGCCGCGCAACCCGCGCGTTGGGGGAGTTGCGCGGGATGGGGATTTGGTGGACTCTACGGGATCACGGTCCGCGATCGCGCCCGCACGCCGTCACCGACGATGCGCCCCCTGGTGAGCGTGGACCCGGGCACGCGGCTGACGCACCAACTGCGGCTCGTCGATAGCGGCGAAGGCAGTGGCTCGCCGACGGGGGGGCGGCGCGGTCGGGGGGCAAGCCGGAGGGAGTCGCGGGCGCGGAGGTGTGGGTGAAACTCGTGGATGCCGACCAGCCCCTGCCCACGAACCCCGCCGCGCTCTCGTTCCTGACCCTGACCAGCCGCCCGCCCCCCCACATGAACCGTCCGCACCGAGTTCAAGGCCCATGACGGCGGGAAGATGGGGGGCGGCGGTCTACATGCTTCGCTGGGCCAACACGCGCGGCGAGAAGGGGCCGTGGTCGGAGATTTGTAGCGCGACGGTGGCGGCGTAAAACTCCGCTGCGCGGGAAAGGCCAACGGCGTTTCACCGCTACTCACAGCGCCGCAGCGGCGGGGGCACAGCGAACACAGAGAAACGCCCGTGCGCGACGCGCTTGAGGGCGTTACCCTTTGCCCCTATGGCGAGTCTCACATGGATTGGCAAGGAGGCCGTGGTCAACCATCACCGGGAGGTGCCTTATCGCCTGCTCAAGGGTGATCCCAAGTTGAGCGTGGGCGATGGAGGCGGCGCCGGCGAAGCCTATCGCGGGGTTGGCTCGGGCAACCTTTTGGTGCAGGGGGACAACCTCGAAGCGTTGAAGGCGTTGCTCCCGTACTACGGCGGCAAGGTCAAGTGCATCTACATCGACCCGCCGTACAACACGGGCAACGAGGGGTGGGTCTACAACGACAATGTGAACAGCCCGGAGATGAAGGCGTGGCTGGGCAAGGCCGTGGGCAAGGAGGCCGAAGACCTTTCGCGGCACGACAAATGGCTCTGCATGATGTACCCGCGCATGGCGCTGCTGCGCGAGTTCCTGACGGAGGATGGGGCGATCTTTGTGTCGATCGACGACAACGAGGTGCAGAACCTGCGATGCGTGATGGATGAGGTGTTCGGGAACAGGAACTTTATCGCGACGGTGATTTGGCAGAAGGTCTACTCCCCGAAGAACTCGGCCAAACACTTCTCCGAAGACCATGACTATGTGGTGGTGTACGCCAAGAACGCGGAGGATTGGCGGCCTCATTTGGTCTCGCGGAGCGAAGCCCAAGACAAGGCATACAAGAATCGCGACAAAGATCCACGCGGCCCGTGGAAGTCCAGCGACCTCTCAGCGCGAAACTATTACAGCAAGGGGACGTACAGCATCGAGGCTTCTGGCGGTCGTGTTATTGAAGGTCCGCCCAAAGGGATGTATTGGCGCGTCTCAGAGGACGCGTTTTGGGAAATGGACAAGGACTCTCGCATCTGGTGGGGCAGCGACAAGAACCGTTTGCCCATGATTAAGCGGTTTAAGACCGAAGTCATGGCGGGTCGGGTTCCACAAACACTCTGGCCATACAACGAGGTCGGGCACACCAAGGAAGCAAAGGAAGAAGTCGTTGAAGTTGTTGGCGGCGCTGAGGACGGCACCGTATTCATCACGCCCAAGCCCACCCGCCTGATCCGTCGCATCCTCGAAATCGCCGCCGACAAAGACTCCCTCATCATGGACTCCTTCGCGGGCAGCGGCACGACCGGGCACGCCGTTCTGGCGATGAACAAGGCCGACGGGGGCACCCGTCGCTTCATCCTCGTCGAGATTGATGCGAACATTGCACAGACCATCACCGCGCAGCGTCTCACGCGTGTGATCGAGGGGTACCACCCCGGCGGTGGCATCGGGCTTCCGCCCGATGTTTCTGATTCAGACTCACCGCCCGGAAGGGCGGTGCCACGGGGCACGGCCAAGGAGACGAGCCGCCGAATCCACTGACTGAGTACCTGAATCATGGCTGATGACATTCCCGGTTCCGATGCGTCGTTTCAGGCGACGCCCTCGCGGACTCGGGCTGTGGCCATCCAACTCCGTTGATTTGCTTTTCACGCTGCGCGTCCCAAAGCGGACGCTTCGCTGGGCGCCAACACGAACCTCGCGGCGGCTTGATGGGGGGGCGGCCTTGTCGCCGCCGACATGGTTCCCATCACCACGGGCCAGACCGGCGTGGGCCGCCGCGTTCCCCGCGCACTTGATCTAACACGACTCGCTCGTGCCTCTTTTTAGTTTGAGAGGCTGCACGAGCGAGTCGTGGTGCTCGCCGTCAACGCGGCGAAGCCAACTTTATGAATAGCGGGGGCCGCCAAGCAGACCAAGGATGAGAACATCGCTGCGTATGTCGCTTGACCGCCCCCGATGCCAGCGCCCACTTCACACGCTGCGGATACTCGCTGCACTTGGGATCGAAGTGCTTAGCTCTTCTTCTCCCCGACCCTCATCACCACGATCGTCAGATCATCGCCGCGGCCGCTCAAGCCGGTGTGCTGGCGCACTTGTGCCACGACATATTCGACAATTCTGGCCGCGCTGGCCTCGGGTTCGGCGGCAAGGAGGGTGAGCAGGGTGTTGCGCAGGCGTGTGCCGCCGAAGCGTTTGCCTGCGAAGTCGGTTGCATCGTGCAGCCCGTCGGTAAAGGCGAGCAGCACATCGCGTGCGTGCAGTTGCTTGGTGCCTTTGGGATACTTCTGCAGCTCGTCGATCCCCAGCGCCATTCCGTCGGCGGTGAGGCGTTCAAGATCTTTCTCTTCGACCGGGCGATCACGCGGCACGTGTACCAGCAAGGGCCAGTCGTGACCCGCGCCACAATAGGTGAGCCTCAGCGTGTTGGGGTCCACGACGCCGTACCAGACGGTCGCAAACTCATTGTCGAGCGTGTCGCGTGCCAGCGCCTTGTTCACGCGGCTCAGCACTTCATCAATGTGGTAAACATCCTGTGCGTGCGCACGGAAGCTCGCCCGCACCGCGCTCATCAAAAGCGCGGCGGGAACTCCCTTGCCCGCAACATCGCCGATCAGCACACCCAAGTGCCCGCCAAGCTCAAGGAAGTCATAAAAGTCGCCGCCGAGATCGAACGAGGGCGCGTAGTGTGCGGACACTTCAAAGGGCGGCATTTTCGGCATGGTGCGCGGCAGCATCCGGCGCTGCACGGCGGCGGCCAGTCGCACCTGCTGCTTCATATTCTCATCCTGCTGGCGCAGTGAGCGCAGGCGCGTGCTTGTCACCGCGCTGGCGGCGTGCTCGGCAATGGCGCGCAGCAACTCCCCTTCGGCATCGGTAAACGTGCGGGGCGTGCGCGTGTAGAGTCGGATAAGCCCGATCGGTCTGCCGACACCATCGCCCGCGCCCTGATCGAGCATGCCGGTGGTCAGCAGGCTGCACAGCCCCTCGTCGGTCACGCGCTGATGGTCGGCGATGCGCTGGTCGGTACGAAGATCATCGACGGCGATCACCTCGCCCCGCAGCGCGGCCTGCCGCAGGTGCCCATCGCGCGAGAGCGTCGTGGTGGCCGCGATCCAGCGATCGCTCAGTCCGCGCCGGAAGCGAACCATCGGTGCCCGAATCTCGCCCCCGTGCGAATCTTCGAGCAGCGCGATCGATCCCGCATCGGCCCGCAGCACTTGCATGGCCAGATCGAGCGCGAGGTTGAGCATCTCATCAAGATCACCAGCACCCGAGAGCAGGCCCGAGAGACGGAAGAGCGCATCAAGTTCGCGCACGCGTTTCGAGAGCAAGACCTGCGCCTCGCAGACATCGCACACGCTCGAGGCCAGCAGAAGGAGCGAACGTCGGATATGCGCAAGTCGGTGCGAGTCGTCAATCCGCGGCAGGCGACAGGCGATCGCGCCGATCAGGCCTGTTGAAATCTTCAGGGGAACGATCAGCACATCCGGCTCAAGTCGTGCCGCCGCCACACCGCCCGAGGCACCATCAAGAACCCCCAGCCGCGCATGAGCCCGCGCGCGGCCAGACTCTTCCGAGACCATGGTCCACCGATGTCGATCACGATTGGCCGAACCCGACTCGGCGTTGGTCGATTCGGGAATGATGACTTCGCCAGAGCGATCACGCAGCCAGATCGGGATCCCGATCAGCAGACTCAGCTCATCGCAGAGCGCGGCGACCGAACCGTCGGTGATGAAATCGCGCAGGCGGCCGCCCCACGAAGCATCGCGGTCAACATCTGCCCGTGGTGCGGGGAGTGGGGCATCAAGATTGATAAGGGCCTGTTCGTCCATGAGGGGCCGGACCATCCGGCATGATGATAGTTGCGCCGAATGCCCCGACCAGGCGAACTTTACTCGTAAAAAGTTTGGTTATCAAGTACCGAACTAAACTTGTTTATAACCTGTGAACAACTTGAAATCCCCGGAATGGGTGGGGAGTGGCACGGATTCCTATTTCTGGTCATTGAGCCAAACCGCACGAATGAGCTGGTACAGGGTGAGATCGGCGGCATCTTTCGCTTCGATCCGTTCGCCAAGGGCTTTGAGGCCTTCTTCACACATCGGCTGGTCGTTGGTGATGTGGCCGAGGTAGGCGAGCAGGAGGCTGGTATCGCCCCCGACACCCTCGCCGGCGTTGGCGAGCGTCGTGCGCAACATGCCCGCGACGACGGCGATGCGTGCGGGGCTTGGAAGCAGCTTGGCCTCGAAGCGCATGCCCGCGACCTCAGGGCTGGTGCGCAGAAGCGCACGAAGGTTGGCAGAGGCGGAGAGGAAGAGCCCCGCGCCGAGCTGTGCATGGACGCGCCCGATTTTGGCGAGTGGATCTTCGGGCATTGCCGCGATGGCGCGGGTGAAGCGGTCTTCGGCATCGAAGTAGCGTTCTTCGCTCAGCATCTGCTGGCCCGATTCCATCTGGCCGCGATACCACTTGGGGTCTCGCAGGATGCCCTCTCGGGGTACCAGCGAGTCGAGCGACTTGACACCCGCCGCCTTGAGTGCGGCGATCAGTTCGGGTGGGATGGGTTTGGCGTCGGGAAGCTTGTCATCTTTGCGGGCACTGCGGGTCGGGGCCATTGGGTCTACGAGCGCAGGTTTGCTCGAGAGGGGCGTGGTGGGCGTTGTTGTCGTGGGTTCGCCGGGCGACCTGCCATCCGGATTTGTGGCGACGGTTGCGGGCAGGCCGCGCAGGACGCGTGAGACGCGCTCCAGCTCGGCATCGATGAAACTCTTGGGCTTGTTGTCGGCCTGTTCGCCGCGAGCTGGATCGCCGGGTTTGTCGGTGCTTGCGGCGTTGGCGGTATCGGCATCAGGCTTGTAGGCGGTGCGGAGCACATCGATAAGCTGAGCGTGGAGGGCGGCACGATCCACGACGGTGGAGTTGACGGCGCTGTCAATCGCACTCGGGCGTTCGCGCTCGCGTTCATCGCGATAGCGCATCGCAAGAGCCTTTGACTCAAAGCCACTCGGGGTGAAGTCGGCGCGGGCGTTGATGGCTCTTTCTTTTTCGGTGGGTTGCGTCGGAACCGCGAAGTCGCTCGTGGGCTCGGTTGGCGATGGTCCGTCGAACTTGGGCTCGGCTTTGTTGACGCGCAGCCACGATACACCCAGAAGTGACGAGGCCGTGGCGTTCCACTCGCGACCATCGGCATCGGTGCGCGATCCGACAAATGTTGGACGCAGGGCACGGGTTGTCAGGTAGTCGGCGGTGCTGCGGAGCGCGGCGGAGGTTGATGTCGCGGCATCGGCGGTTGCGGCGTTGGCATCGCGCGGGGTGTTGACCACCTGCGAGAGGTAGCGGGGCACATTCTGCCCGGTCGTGAGCGCAAGCTGGTAACGAAGCGCATCCGAAGCGCGAACGCCGGACTGTACTTGGGCGGATGAGGTTGAATCGCGCCGGAAACCGTAGTTGTCATTGCTGCCCGCAACGCCGCGGAATTCGCTGGGTGCGGTGTAGCCGACGTAGCCACGGAAGGACTTTCCGCTCGCTGCGTTGCCGGTGATGATGGCGTTGTTGAGCCAGATCTGGTCGCGCACATCGCGGGCCCGCGCGTTAATGCCATTGCTGCCAACCTGCTGGTTGCGGTCAAGGAGCGTGCCGCCACCGCCACGATATTGCTGGGCAAGCGCGGGCGAAGCCGTCAGCAGTGCGGCGGCGAGGAGAAGGGCGGGCGAGAAGGAGATTGGAGGGCGAGGCATGGGGAATCTCCGGTGGAAGCGGGCGAATCGTCTGGAGGGTATACGTTGCGGGTTGGGCGGATGATCGGCATGATCGGTGGGGAGATGGAGAGTGTGGGCTTTGTTTGTCTGGCGCGTGTCCGGTAAGGTGTGACGATTCAGCAGGGCCAATACAGCAGACGCGGGCGAGCACGACGGCGCGAGTTGGCCAGGCAGGCTTTGGGGGCGCGAGGGTGAAAGGTCCGGGTTCTGAACCTCTTCAATTAGGAGTTCCTCTTTGCCCAATATCAACTCGCGCGTGTGCAGGAGATCGCCGCGGGCGATGGCGAATTTCAGCCTGATTGACTGGGGCGAGGCGCTATGCAGCGAGCATGAAAAAACCCGCGCCAGGTGGCGCGGGCTTTCAGTTGACGACCATGATGGACCGCTTGACCCGCGTGGATCAGCGCTTGCTGAACTGGAAGCGACGACGCGCACCCGCCTGGCCGTACTTCTTACGCTCGACCTCGCGGGCATCGCGTGTCAGGAAGCCGTTGTCCCGGAGGGCATCTTCAAGCTGGGGGTCGTAGTCACGCAGGGCGCGGGAAATGCCGAGGCGGACGGCCTGAGCCTGACCCATGAACCCGCCACCGTTGAGGCGGACAATGACTTCCATCTTGCCAAGGGTGTTGGTGACCTTGAGCGGGAGCTGGCAATCGTTGCGATCGCGCTCCTCGGCAAAGTATTGCTCGATCGTCTTGAACTTCGCGCCGGTGATCTGGACGCGGATGGTGCCATCGCCGGTCGTGGGCTTCAGACGCACACGGGCAACGGCGCGCTTGCGACGGCCGGTGCCCCACCACCAACCCTTCTTGGGTTCGGTCGGGGTGCGGACCTTGCGGGTCATCTGTGCGGGGCGTGCTTCCGCGGAGGGGTTCACGGTGGAAAGGCCGGTGATGCCAGCGGCGGCTCCGGCGGTTGGGGCGAGCGGAGAGTTGGGGATATTGATCTGGCTCATGGGGGGTCGGGTCTTTGCTGCGGAGGGAGGGAACGGGGGAGAAGGTCACGGGCATCCGACTGAAGTCAGGGTGAGTTCAGGGCCTCACGACGGGTTCGGGAATCAGAGTTCCATCTTGACCGGCTGTTGGCTCTGGTGCGGGTGATCGGGGCCAGGATAAACCTTGAGCTTGGTGAGCATGTGGCGGCTCAGACGGTTCTTCGGCATCATGCGGCGAACCGCATCCTCGATCAGCTTCTCGGGCCGACGATCGCGGACCGAGCCGTAGCTCTCTTCTTTCAGGCCGCCGGTGTGGCGGGTGTAGCGCTGCTTCATGTTCTGCTCGGCTTTGCGGCCGGTCATGCCCACTTTGCTGCTGTTGATGACGATCACGAAGTCGCCGCAATCGACGTGCGGGGTGTACTCGGGGCGGTGCTTGCCCATGAGGACGTTGGCAACATCAACCGCAAGGCGGCCGAGCGAAATGTCGGTGGCATCGACCACGCGCCAAGCCTGAGCGGGCTTGGTCTGGGGGGTCGCAAGATAGGTGTCGCGTCGCATGGACATGGCTGGAAACTCCGAGATGCGTGAATCGGCTGTTCAGGAGACGGGTGTTCAGGAGACGGGTGTTCGGGTGACGGGTGTTCGGGTGACGGGTTCAGGTCGCGAGGTGAAACGAGTCGCAGGTGGAAGCGCGGAAAACAAAGAAGAATGAAGCGCCCGCTTCGCGGAAGTTGGCTCGCCACCTACCGGGTGGGGCGGGTTGATTGGGCCGATTTGGGACCAAGCAACAAGCTTTTAGACAGACCCCCGATCCTTCGAGGGAAGGAAGATTAGGGGGGGAGGATTCACGGATCAAATTGCCGTGAAACCCGGCGAAGGGATCGGCCATTTGAAAGCACCGCACGTCGTTGAGACTTCATGTATTTGTATTTTGTTCGGAAAACTGATTCTGGCCTTTCGGCGTTCAGATGGTCCATCGGTCCTGGCGCGGCATGCGACCCTGCCGAAATCGCGAGGCCTGGGACGGCGAATGGCTCGCAAAATGCTAATTTGGGCGGACATCGGTGGGTTGTCGTGAACGGACCTATGTTGCCGGGCCACGCTTCAAGGTTTGGTCGATTGCACCTATTGACCGATCATTGGGGCATGGATCAGCTCAACCCCGACGGCCAACCTCGCGCTCACTCTTCAATGAACTTGCCCATGACAGATGATCGCATGGCCAACTCAGCTCAACGCCCTGCAAGTCGATGGTGGCTTGTGTTGCTTGCCGTGACCATGGTCGGTTCGGTCTGGTGGCTGCAACGTCCCGAGGATGAGGACCCGCAAGATGCCGCGAATGCGAATCTTGGTCTGCATGTCTCGGCCCCCAAATCTGACCCCATGATCATGGTCGGCAAACTGGTGCTGGCGTTCAAGGATGGGGGGGGGATGATTGCCCCACTGCTGCGGGGGCAGATCGATGGCGCGGTGGGGAACACCCTTGACGATTCATCGGCCCCACCCGCCGACCAGTTGCGTGCGGCAATGCTCTTGCTGGGCGAGGGCTATCCCGACAAACCTGAGAAGCCCGAAGGCTTTGCGATGATGGGGGCACCAACTCCGCCTTCGATCAGCGAGCGACTGAAGTGGGTTGAGACGCACGCCGACCCAGCCTCACCTCTTCAGGCCGATGCGGCCGTTGTTCGATCGCTCCTTGAAGCGGCAGAGGTCGAACCCGACGCGGCGGGGGGCGAGGGCAAGCCAGGTGTGTCCATGGGGCAACCATCACGTGAAGCTCGCATGGCATCCAGCATCAGCAAGCTGTCTGCTGAACAGGTCGGCGGGCTCAAAGACCGGCACGGGTGGTTCGCCGAAGTTTTGCTCTCTTCGGGCGACGAACAGGCCGCGGTGCGTACCGACGCGAAGCGGCAAGCCGTTCGCTTTGGCTTTGGCGCGGTGTTGGTGGGGGGCTTCATGGTGCTGGCGCTCGTTGCCGGGTGCGGGTTGCTGGTGACGGGGCTGATTCTTCGATTGAACGGAAAGCTGGGTGCCAAGTTTCAGCGGCCCCCGCCCTATGGCCATGAGCAACCGGTCTGGGCCGAGCACGTCTGGCTCGAGACGTTCTGCATTTTCGTGGGCGGGTTTCTGACCATCAAACTCGTGGTGCTTGCGTTGGAGCACCAGCAGATCTCCGGGGCGGCCATTGGTTGGGTCGCCCTTTCTGGCAACTGGGTGCTGACCAGTGCCATCTTCTGGCCTGTGGTGCGCGGCCTCAACTGGAAGCTCTGGCGCGAGCGCATCGGTTGGCGGACCAACCGGCCCGGCCCGGTTGGCGTGGCCACCGAGATCGGTGTCGGCATCATGGGCTATTGCTGCGCATTGGTGGTTATGGCCGCGACCCTCATCGGGCTGTTCATTGCCCGGATGGTCATCGACGGTGGCGGATCGATGCCGACCAAGCAGATCAACAAAATTGGTGAGTTGGTGGGGAGCGGGAACATCTGGCTCACCATCACCATCTTTCTGCTCGCGGTGATCTGGGCACCAATCGTCGAAGAATCCGTCTTTCGCGGCGCGCTCTTCCGGCACTTGCGTAGGAACTTCCCCGTGGTGGTGGCGGCGATGGTGAGCGCGGGCGCGTTCGCCCTGATGCACTCATACGCGACGCTGCAGCTGGTGATGGTGGGGTCGCTGGGGCTCACGTTCGCGATCTTTCGCGAGTGGCGGGGCTCGCTGATCCCATCCGCAACAGCGCACTTCATCCAGAACGCCATCGCCCTTTCGGTTGCCCTGGCCATGGGGCCGCTGATGAAGCCCTGATCTCGGCTCATGCTTGCGGCTTGCACAACGGTCATGCATCCGCTTTACTATGCACCATGACCAGACCCATTGCCGATGCCGCGCGTATTGATGAACTGCTCGATGAACTCGCCGAGCACATCCGGCGCGGTTCCAAGGATCCCAAGGCCATCGCGTTCATTGGCATCCGCCGGCGTGGCGATGTGCTGGCCGTGCGCCTGGCGAAGAAGATGAACATCACCGATGTCGGGTCGATCGACATCACCCTCTATCGCGATGATCTGAGCGAGACCGGGGCGATGGCCCGTGTGGGCAAGACCAACATTCCCTTCAGCGTCGAAGGACGCGAGATCATCCTCTGCGACGATGTGATCATGACCGGGCGCAGTGTGCTGGCGGCCATACGCGAGATTCTGGACTTTGGGCGACCCAGCCGCGTTCATTTGGCCGTGCTGGTCGAACGCCCCGAGCGCGAGATTCCGCTGCAGCCGGAGTTTGCCGCGTTGCGGTTGACACCCGGCCCGACGGAGAAAATTGATGTGCGATTGATGCCGCAGGATGAGACGGATGGGATTTCGATCAATACGCGGGCGTAAAGAGATTTGGCGAGAAAGGTCCGTCATGCTCTTCGGTTCACCACAACACAATCTTGGTCCCCGCCCGAACGCAATTGAGCGCAAGCTCGACCTCTTGCTGTCACACCTTGGGATCTCACTTCCCGAAGACGATCATCACCGGGTGCGCGAGCTCGTTCAGGCAGGCAAGAAGATCGAAGCGATCAAGCTCTATCGCGAGCAGACTGGTTCCAGCCTGTTCGATGCCAAAGCCGCCGTTGATGCCATGTGATTTTCTTTTTGCCATGACGACCGGCTGACGACACATTCGCAACAACTTAGCGCAAGTCCAGTCGCACAACACGAGATTCGGCCGATATTGATAGATCGGATTGTTGTCTGTTCATGCAAAGCACGCGAGGATGGAGCCGCGCACAGGAGACCCGTCATGAGCCTCCGAATCTCATATCGCGCTGTGTTCATCAGCGATGTTCACCTCGGCAGTGCGGCCAGTCGCGCCGACGATGCGGCCGAGTTTCTCAAGCACATCGACTGCCAGACCCTCTATCTTGTGGGCGACATTATCGACATGTGGCGGCTCCGCTCGCGCTGGCACTGGCCTGAGAGCCACAACCGCTTTGTGAAGCGTGTCCTCAAAATGGCCAAGCGCGGCACGCGTGTCATCCTCATCCCCGGCAACCACGATGAGCGGGCCCGCGACTATGTCGGCCTGAACTTCGGAGGTGTCGAGCTGGCCCGCGAGGCCGTTCATCTGACGGCCGATAACCGGCGACTGCTCATCGTTCATGGCGATGAAGTTGATGCGGTGATCCGTCACGCACGCCTGCTCTCCATGATCGGCGGGGTGGCCTATGACCAACTCGTGCTGCTCAACCGCTGGTCCAACCGCATCCGCAGCCTGATGGACCTTCGCCCGTGGTCGCTCTCGCAGGCCATCAAGCTGCGAGTAAAAAAAGCCTGCCAGCATATCGCACGCTTTGAAGAGACACTTGTTGATGAGGCCGCGCGGCGCGGGCTTGATGGAGTGGTTTGCGGCCACATCCACAAGGCCGAATCGCGTCGGCTCACCGCGGCCGATGGGCGCATGATCGACTACCACAACTGCGGCGACTGGGTCGAGAGCTGCACCGCCCTTGTTGAGCATGACGATGGCACCATGCGGCTCGTTGATGGGCTCGCGATGATCGAAGAGTGGCGCGGGCTTGAGGCCACGACCGATGAGCCCGTGGAAGGTGAAGAGCCGATCAAGGATGTGTTGCCGTTTCTCCGGCGCGCGTAAGAGCGCGGCCCATGCCGGCCCGGCAACGCTGCACGCTGGCTGCGTACACTCCGCCTGAATGACCGACACCCCGACCCCGTGGATACACCGCTGCCTTCTCGGCCTGCAAGAACTTTCAGCCGAGGATATCCGCACCGTTCTCTACACCGCGCGATCCTTCGCCGAAGTCTCAGGACGCTCGGTGAAGAAGGTCCCCGCACTCCGCGGCAAGGTCGTCGCCAATCTGTTCTTTGAAGACTCGACACGCACCCGCCTCAGCTTCACGCTGGCCGCCCAACGGCTCAGCGCCGATGTCATCGACCTCACCGAGACCGGCTCATCGGTCAACAAGGGCGAGACGATCGACGACACCGCGCTGAATGTGGAGGCCATGGGGGTCGATGCACTGATCGTGCGCCACCGTGCCTCTGGCGCGGCGAGCCTTGTTGCGCGCGTCGTCGATTGCGCCGTGATCAACGCTGGCGATGGCCGCCACGAGCACCCGACGCAAGGCCTGCTCGACATCTACACCCTCGTTGAAGCACGGCTGGGTCAGGCTCCCGGTGGCCCGGCTTTGCAAGCCGGGTCTTCACCAGTTTCCCCCGCCGAGCGTGAACGACTCGAACGCTTCGACCTCACCGGCCTCAAGGTCGCGATCGTCGGAGACATCGTTTCTTCGCGTGTTGCCCGCTCGAACATCGCGGGCCTGACCAAGCTCGGTGCCGAGGTGATCTGTGTCGGGCCGACAACACTGGTGCCCCGCTCGCTCGAATCACTCGGCTGCCGCGTTGAGCAGGACTTTGAGTCGGTGCTGAGTCAGGTTGATGCGGTCAACATGCTGCGCATCCAGTTTGAACGGCACGGCACCGCCGCCAAGCCCGCCGCCGCCAACGCCCAGCCCGAGCCCGCACGCGGATCGCCCGCCTTTCCCAGCATCCGCGAGTATGTCCAGAGCTACGCGCTCACGCCCGAGCGGGCCACTCGACTGCGTGATGATGCCATCGTGATGCACCCCGGCCCGATGAATCGCGGCATAGAAATCGCCGACGAAGTCGCCGACGGACCGCGCAGCGTCATCCTGCGTCAGGTTACCAACGGCCTGGCGGTGCGGATGGCCGCGTTGTATCTGTGCGTGGGTGTGAGTGAGCGGCAGGAGGCCACGCGGCTGGCGGCAAGCGTACGACAACTGTCGAATACGACCTTCGGTTCGTAGGCTACTTCCGTCTCACCGCCGGCACCACCAGCACCCTGAACGGCTCCGTCGGCCACGCGGCACCTGAATTGAACATCGGGGTCTGGTGAATCTGCGCTGTGGTGAAGATCACAAGCGGCTCGCGCGCGCTCGATGGTTGCCCCGGCATGTGCCCCTCTGCCAATGCAAACGAATCGGGCCATGCGATGATCGGGTCGCGTGCCAGTGTGTGCCGCGTGCCATCGGGCATGCGCACCACCACCGCATCATTCTCAAGCGCGGTGAAGTACAGCACCCCATCCTTATCGCATTCAAGGCCATCGGCCATCACGCTCTCGCCCAGGTCGGTCACGGCCGCGCCGAGTGCGGCCGCCGACATCGAAGCATCGCGCAGCAACTCCGTTTCGATCCGGTACAACCGCTTGCCGGTAAGGGCCTGCCAATACAGCCACCCGCGTCGGTGATCGAGGGCGATCCCATCCGAGTGCACCTGCGGCACCTTTCCATCTGGCCCACGCAGCTGGCGCCCGCCGATGATGGGCAGCAGCGAAGCATCGGCCTTTGTTGAGGGATGATCCGCAAGCAGACGCCGCGCGGTGTTTGTGTTCAAGTCCACGACAATGATCGCCCCCGCGCCCGAATCGGTGATGTACCCAACATCACCCGTCTCAAGCAGTTCGACGCGAACATCATTCAGGTAGCAGTTTGCAGGGCAAACCGTGTCATCAAAGCGGATGATCCGCTTCACCGCATTGGTCGCAAGGTCAATCTCCACCAGCTTCGGCCCGCCACCACCCACACCGCGCGCTGCATCCGGCCGCACGACACCTTCAAGCCGCGGCGAGGCCGTGTCGAGCACCCACAACCGATCGCGCCCATCGACGTGCACGCTTTGCACGCAGACCCAGTGATCGCCTGCGGGCGGCATCTTCGGATCTTCTGAAAACGCGTTCCATGTTTCATCTGGATACGCCTTGATAGTCCCCGGCGAAGTTACTTCGCCAACACCCATCCGATAAGGCCCGGCCCAACGCGGAAAGTTCACAAACACCCGCGCTGCACGCGAGACCGCAACGCCCGTGAGTTGATACTCAGGCGATTCGTAGATCACCCCGATATCGGACCTTCCGAGCACCCGCTCCGGCGCGGCCGGTTGCGTCGCGCACCCCGCCATCAGCAATGCCGCGCCCACAATGATCCCGAAGTACATCTTGGTCGATCGTGACATGCCGCAAGCGTATCGCGACAACCCGGCTAAAGTTCCGCAAGAGCAACCCCATGGCCCGCCCCCCCATCCCCCCCATCATCCACGACAACAACCCCGACCCCGCGAACCCTCAAGGCCGAGGCGACCGCCACGCCTTGCGCAAAGCCCCCATCTCGGGCGATGTGGTGCGTGCCAACCGATCTCGCATGCACGATGAAGATGACGATGGCCCCTCGCAGGAAGACATCGAACGCTTCGGCGATGTCACACGCACCTGCCCCGAATGCAAGAAGGATGTCTTCGACGAATCAGCCCTCTGCTATCACTGCGGCCACGCCCTCGTCGGGACCACCGCCGGCTCGCCGACAAAGAACAAGATCTGGGTCTTCATCACCGTGCTGATCCTTATCGCGATCTTCGTCTTCGCCGCGCTCCGCGGTGTCATCTGAGCAAGCTGCGAATCATGAGCGCCCGCCCGACGTGTGCGTGAAGGCACCGCAGCCCAGGACGGATCGGCAAACGCATCCGCTGTTTCTGCCGAACCTATCGATGGTCTCGCTGGGCCAAGGTCGAATGCGAACCTTCACGTTGACCGCAAGGCCCTTGTCCATCACTCGGCAATACCCAGATCCGCCTTTGTGAACAGCGATTCAAACGGCACGCCCGCGGCCCGCATGTTCTCGCTGGCACCCTCCTGCCGATCGATCGTCGCGATCACGCCCACAACTTTGGCCCCGAGGTCTTTGAGCACCTTCACCGCTTCCAACGCCTGGCCTGCGGTCGTCGCAACATCCTCGAGCAAGACCACCGCATCACCGCGCTCCAGCTTCCCTTCGAGCTGCTTGGCTGTGCCATAATCTTTTTTCGCGTTGCGAATGAAGACGCACGGCAGCCCCGTCTCCAGACTCGCCGCCGTCACCAGCGGAATTCCACCAAGCTCTGCCCCTGCCAACCGTGTGATCGGCACGCCGGCCTTCGTCTGCAAGACCGCGATTCGCTCGGCAAAGAGTTTGGCCAGGTCGCGCAGCACCTCGGGACGAGTCGAGAAGAGGTACTTGTCGAGGTAGTACGAACTCGTCCGACCCGAACGCAACGTAAACGATCCCCGCAACAACGAAGCATCCGCAATGGCTTGAGCAAGTTGCACCCGGTTCATGCCCAAGCGTAGCGTGCCACTGGCAGCTAGCTGCCAGTGCCCACTCCCCACTCCCTATAACCTTCACTCTGCAGACACCAACTCAGCCCTGCAATGAAAGAGCCCATACCGCGTTTCCCAAGGACTCTTCCGCCTTTACACCCTGCCAAGGCCATCATCATGATGTTCAAGCACGCATTCATCTCCGTTGCACTCGCCGCCGCGACAGCGCACGCCCAGCCTGCGCCCGATCAGCCGACGACCGATCAGCCGACCCTCAGCGGCCCGAAAGTTGAGTCCAAGCATCCGCGCGTCAAGTCACTTATAGAGCGCGACTTTGACGGCACGCTCAAGAAGCTCGAGACCGAGCCGGTCACCGCCGCGATCGCGATCATGGAGCTTGATGAGCCTTCACGTGCCGCGGCGGAGAAGATTCTCTTGCAGCGCTCCGCGGCGCTTGATGCGCTCGTCAAGGACCATCTGAAGGAGCTCGCCGAGCTCAATGCTGCGCGTCGGGCGCGGCAGCGCGGCGAGGCCAATACGATTCTCGCCGCGCTGCTCAAGGAAGCCGGACCGATTTTCAAAGAAGGCCCCCTGGTCGATCAGGTCGCGGAGGTTCTGCCCACCGAAAAAGCCACCGAGCTTCGGATGCTCATCACCGAGTATCGCGATGAACTGGTGAAGGAGATGATGGAGAAGGGTGGCGAGGATGGCCAGAAGAAGAACCGTGTGCAGGCCGCCATGACTGAGCGGCTCACCGGGTTTGGTCAGGAAGTGAAATCGAGTTACGAGCGTGTCTTCGGCTCGCGTCGGAAAGACTTTCAAGAAGTGGTGAAGCAGCTCAACCTCTCGCCCGAGCAGGAGAGCAAGGTGCAGCAGGTCTTCACCGACCTCTTCCAGAAAACCTACGGCAAGCCCAGCAGGGCCCAGTCCGCCAAGGCCGCCATGCAGGCTTACAACATGCTCGACAGCGAGCAACGCGTGCGATTCCGCGAGCTGTTCAAAGATCGTCTGGGCAATGTGGAGAGCCCGAAGGTACGATCTCGCGAACGCGCGATGGATGAGATGCCCAAACCACCCGCCAATGTGCCGACACCCTGACCCGGCTGTCGGCGCACGCACTTGTCGGAGAACCCCGCATGATGCACGCAAAGTCGAACATCATCCTCCCGCTCCTTTGTGCTTCAATCTGCATCACCACGTCGTGGGCGCACGCACAAGGTCGGTCGGCCAAGCCGAATGCGGATGCGCCCCCGGCGCTCGAAGGCCCGAAGGTGAACCGGCCGGCTCAGCAGACGGTCTCGCTCGTGCAGCGCGAGTTTGACGGGCGACTCAAGCGGCTGGAAGTCGAACCCGTTGGCGCGGCCATAGCCATGATGCATCTTCCCGCCGACGCACGGGCGGCCGCCCAGAAGGTGCTTATTGGGCGAAAGACCGCGCTCGACGCAATCCTGCGCGAGAATATCCCGCTTGTTTTGCGCCTCGACGGTGCATTCAAACCGGGGGACAACGGCGAGGGACAGGCCGCGCTCCGCGAGTTGTTCGAGAAGGCCAAACCCATCATCGAGAAGGGCGTGTTGCTCGAGCAGGTCGCCGCTGTTCTTCCGCCATCAAACGCGGCGGAACTTCGCCGGCTGTACGCCGAGTACATGGGCGCGGCGGTTCAAGACCGGCTCGGCAGCGGGCCGGCAGACAAGCGCAACGACCGCCTCGGCGCACGGATCGCCGAAGGGTTTGCCAACTTTCAACGCGAAGTCGAAGACTCGGGCAAGCGCGTCTTTGAGGGTGGCGATGCGGAGTTCAAGGAACTCGCGACCAAGCTCGAACTGACACCCGAGCAAGAGAGCAAGGTGCAGGGTATATTTCTTGACATGTACGCCAACGGGAATGGCAAGCCCACCAAGAGTCAGCAGGCCGGCGCATTGCTCAAGTCGCTCGCGCTGCTGACACCTGAACAGAAGGTCAAGATGCGCGAGATCATGGCGCAGGAGGCCCGCGACTCTGCCAAGCGTGCCAAGGAAGACAAGCAGGCCCTCAAGCCCGACACCAAGCCCGACACCAAGCCCGCGATGAAGTGATCGCTCGTGCGGCGCGTAGAATCATCAAGATGCCAAGATGTTCACCAGCTTGCCCGGCACAACCACAACCTTGTGAACAGTCTTGCCCACCAGCGCGGCCATGACCGTCGCATCCATCATCGCCGCCTTCTCGATCGTCTCCTTGTCCGCGCCGGTTGGTACATGAATGCGGGCGCGGATCTTGCCCGCAATCTGCACCGCGATCTCGACCGTCTCATCGACCAGCATCTTCGGGTCGGCCACGGGGAAGGGCGCATACGCGAGCGACGCGGTGTGGCCGAGCTTCGACCACAACTCCTCGGCGATGTGCGGGGCAAATGGGGCAAGCACCAGTGTGAACCGCTCCAACTGATCGTGCGTCAGACCGCCCGCAATCGTCGCTGCGTTCGTAAACTCAAACATCGAGGCGATCGCGGTGTTCAGGGCGAGTCGCGGCACATCGTTATCAACCTTGGCGATCATGCGGTGGAGCATCCTTTCCACCTCGGGCTTGGGCGCATCGATCAGTCGCAGCTCGCCCGACTGTTCATCAATCGCCACGCGCCAGATCCGTTGCAGCAGGCGGAAGATGCCCACGGCATCCTTGGTGTTCCACGGCTTGCTCGCCGCGAGCGGACCCATGTACATCTCGTAAAGTCGAAAGGCATCGGCACCGAACTGCGAGATGATGTCGTCGGGGTTGACAACATTCTTCAGGCTCTTGCTCATCTTGGCCACGATGGGTGTGAGCGCGGCGTTTGTCCGTCGTTCAACAAAGACCCCTTCGGTCGGCTCATCAACTTCATCACACGGCACCAGGCTCTTGTCCGCGCGCTGATAGGCAAAGCTTGTGATCATCCCCTGATGAAACAGCTTCCTGATAGGCTCGGGCGTCGAGACCTCGCCGAGATCAAAGAGCACCTTCTGCCAGAATCGCGAGTAGAGCAGGTGCCCGACAGCGTGTTCGCTGCCGCCGATGTACAGGTCAACGCCGCCGCGCATCCAATATTCTTCCGCCTTGCGATCAGCAAAGCGCTCCGCATTCTTCGCGTCGCAATACCGCAGAAAGTACCACGATGATCCGGCCGAGCCCGGCATCGTGTTGGCCTCGCGCCGGACGGGAGTCTCGGGTGGCAGCACATCGGGGTCAACCCCCGCCGCGCCCGCGGTAGTGTTGATCCACGCTGTCGCCTTCGCCAGCAAGGGTTGCGGGTTATCGGATTCAACCGGCGAATAGTCCGCCAGCGGCGGCAACTCGACCGGCAACGCGCTGCTGCCTACCGGATAGTGCCGACCCGCGCGGTCGTACACGATCGGGAACGGCTCGCCCCAATACCGTTGACGACTGAAGGCCCAGTCGCGCAGTCGATAGTTGATCGTGCGCACGCCGCGGCCTGTGCGCTCCAGCCACTCGATGATCTTCGACTTGGCCTCGGCAACACCCAGCCCGTTCAGTGAGACTTCGGCATTCGCCGAGTTGATCGCCACACCCTCACCGCTCAGGCATTCTTCCATCGCGCCCGCCGGTTCATCAGGCTCATCCGCGCGTCGATACGTCGGCACGATGGGGAGATTGAACGCCTTGGCAAACTCCCAATCGCGCTCATCGTGCGCTGGCACGGCCATGATCGCGCCGGTCCCATAGCCCATCAGCACGTAGTCCGCCGTCCAGACCGGGATCTTCGCGCCGGTCGCGGGGTTGATGCAATGCAAACCCGTGAAAACACCGGTCTTCACCTTCGCATCCGTCATGCGGTCAACATCCGATTTGTTCTTCGAGGCCGCGACGTAGGCGCGCAGCGCTGCGACATCGGTCGAGTTGCCGGCACTCGCAAGCACTTGCGCCACCAACTCGTGCTCGGGCGCAACAACCATGTATGTTGCGCCGAAGATGGTGTCGGGACGCGTGGTAAAAACACAAAGCTCGTTGAAGGTGGCACCGCTTTCCAAAGCGGTGTCATCTTTAATCCCACCACCCCCACCACCCCCACCACCACCATCAACAGTGATCTCCCCATCAGCCCGACCCCGATCCACAGCAACTCCAGCCCTCACCACCTGAATATCCCGATTCATCAACGACCACCGAAACTCGGAAGGCTTGGATGTCAATCCTTCTTTGACGGGATTCTCGGCAACGTATCGCACGAACCGTGCAAGCCAGACGCTGTCACGGATGATGTGGTCAAACCGCTCATCCTGCCACAGATGTGGTTGGCCCTCGGGCCTCGATGTTGATCGACGCGAGGTGAACTGTTTAATACTTTTCACAAGCTCACCGAGCGCAACACCGTCATAAGGACGGATGATCAAGTGAACATGATCCGGCATCACCGCCGCGACGTACAGGTGGCAGCGCTCGCCGTGCCAGTGCTTCATCGCGTTGAGCACACGATCGCGATCGTCTTCAGCAAGCACGATCCCGCCCGACGTTCGCCATGTGACAAAGTACGTTGCGTTTGGCAACTCAAGGCGAGGGAGGTTGCGCACAAACACCATGAGGTCACGGGGTGCCGGGGCATGCGGTGGATAGGGGTCCTGGGCGATGAAGCCGGGGGCGTAAATACCAGCATCTTCATGCGCGGCGTTGTCGAGGGTTCGCCAGATTTCACTGGTGCGGGGTGATTCGACGAACACCGCTTTGGAAAGCGGTGCCACCTTATGCGGTGCTCCTTGAACAATTTCAAACTCCACCTCGGCTCCTTCGCTCCGTCCAATCCACTCGGTCTGCATGGTCTTGGTCGATTCGGGCCACTCGATCAGCTTCAGGTCTTCGAGCAACCGCTCGGCGTACGTGGTGATGCGGAACATCCACTGTTTGAGCGGCTTGCGCAGCACGGGGTGCCCGCCGCGTTCGCTGCGGCCATCGATCACTTCGTCATTGGCCAGTACCGTGCCCAGGGCGGGGCACCAGTTGACCGTCGTCTCACCGAGGTAGACCAGCCGCTGGGCGTCGATAAGCTCGCGCTGCTCATCGCCTGTCAGTTCGTGCCAGCGCATCGTGCCGACCGGCTCGCCACCAACGATCGGGTTGCTCGCGGCGATGCCGACGTGAACCAGCTCGCCATCAAGCCCGATGCGCAGGTCGCCCGATTCCAACTGGGCGATCAGGTCTTCGATCGGCCGCGCCCGGCCGCGCGTGCCCATCGCGTTGGTGGCTTCGCGGTCGTACCAGGCGTTGTACATGCGCAGGAAGATCCACTGCGTCCACTTGTAGTATTCGGGGTCGATGGTGCCGAACTCACGGGACCAGTCGTAGCTGAACCCGAAGCGCTTAAGCTGGCGGCGGAAGTTGTTCATCGCCTCGCGCGTGGTGACGGACGGGTGAATGCCGGTCTGGATCGCGTACTGCTCGGCCGGGAGTCCGAACGCATCCCATCCCATCGGGTGCAGCACGTTGTGGCCCTTCATGCGCATGAACCGCGAGATGATGTCGGTCGCGGTATAGCCCTCCGGGTGGCCGACGTGCAGCCCCGCGCCCGATGGATAGGGGAACATGTCAAGGCAATAAAACTTCGACTTGGCAGAATCGAACCCCGACTGACCAGGGTTCGGCGTCACGAACGTTTCGTGTGCATCCCAGTAGTTCTGCCATTTGTGTTCGATCCGTTCCGCCATGGAGGCGTCGTATCGGAACCTCGGCGCATCGTCGTTTGCGCGGCCAGCGGGAGATTGGTCTGTCGGTGGCATAGACATAAGGGCTCGAAGTTATGAAATTGACGAGGAGTAGATCGATGCTGTGCGGGAGGAGGGAGGGTATCGTTCGAGGCACGCCAAGCCCGGAGGTGGTGGCTTGGTTGGGGGGGTGGGGGTTGGGGGGGTGGGGCTGGGGCTTTGGCTGTCGAAGGCGGTACCTGCATCCACGCCACCCATTTGCTCACCAATAGTAGGATTTTGTAAGGAACCAAGTGGAAGGCAAGGGGGTGGATCCCTTCCACGCAGTCTAT
>Ga0209490_10000256_pt1 | contig 57521 bp, 47 predicted proteins | sample MAT06_FD_187209 | JGI IMG/M metagenome (GOLD analysis project Ga0209490, IMG submission 187209) | Freshwater microbial communities from Lake Fryxell liftoff mats and glacier meltwater in Antarctica - MAT-06 (SPAdes) (version 2) | ecosystem: Environmental > Aquatic > Freshwater > Ice > Liftoff...
AACGACAGTGACCCGGATAACAACACCCCGCTGGCTGCTCAAATTGTAGCGAACCCGACCCAAGCGTCCAGCTTCACGCTCAATACCAATGGCACCTTTACCTACATCCCCACCACCAACTTCACTGGCAATGACAGCTTCACTTATGTGGCGCGGGATGCTTTAGGGGCTGCTTCGACCACAGCAACGGTTAATCTCTCGGTGACAGCACCCGCGAATCAAGCGCCCATAGCAGCAGCGGATGCCTTTACTCTGAGTCAAAACAGTACCTTCACTACCGGGAATGTCCTCACCAACGACAGTGACCCGGACAGCAACACCCCGCTGACTGCTCAAATTGTAGCGAACCCGACCCAAGCGTTCAGCTTCACGCTCAACAGCAATGGCACCTTTACCTACATCCCGACGACCAACTTCACTGGCAATGACAGCTTCACTTATGTGGCGCGGGATGCTTTGGGGGCTGCTTCGACTACAGCCACGGTCAACCTCTCGATTACAGCACCCGCGAATCAAGCGCCTACTGCTGTTGCCGATGCCTTTACTCTGAGTCAAAACAGTACCTTTACTACCGGGAATGTCCTCTCTAACGACAGTGACCCAGACAGCAGCACTCCGCTGACTGCTCAAATTGTGGCAAACCCGACCCAAGCGTCCAGCTTCACGCTCAACAGCAATGGCACCTTTACTTACATCCCCACCACCAACTTCACTGGCAATGACAGCTTCACTTATGTGGCGCGGGATGCTTTGGGGGCTGCTTCGACCACCGCAACGGTTAACCTCTCGGTGACAGCACCCGCGAATCAAGCGCCTACTGCTGTTGCCGATGCCTTTACTCTGAGTCAAAACAGTACCTTTACTACCGGGAACGTCCTGACTAACGACAGCGACCCTGATGGTAATGTCCCGCTCACGGCACAACTAGCGACAACAGCTACGCAAGGTAGTCTTGCCCTCAACAGTAATGGCACCTTTACCTACATCCCGACGACCAACTTCACTGGCAATGACAGCTTCACTTATGTGGCGCGGGATGCTTTAGGGGCTGCTTCGACGATCGCAACGGTGAGTCTCGTGGTGAATGCTGTCAATCAGTCCCCGATCGCCGTTGGGGACTCCTTTAGAGCTGTAACTAATACACCGTTGACTGTTTCAGCCGCCAATGGCGTATTGAAGAATGATACTGATGTAGACAGCTTGACATTGACGGCACTTTTGGTCGGCACGCCTGGTAACGGTAGCGTTGCCCTGAACAGTGACGGTGCGTTTGTCTACACGCCGATCGCAAACTTTAACGGCACCGACACCTTTACTTACAAAGCAAATGACGGCAACTCAGACTCTAACCTTGTCACTGTAACGCTTACTGTTTCTGGCAATACGGCTCCAACTGCCAACCCGGATACCTATACCGTTGCTGCTGGCGTACCTTTAGCAGTGATACCGTTCTCTGGTGTTCTACAAAACGATAGTGATGTTGAAGGAGACACGTTAACGGCCAGTCTGCTCACTTCTAGCAGCGGCAGTCTTGCACTCAGTGGTGATGGTTCGTTCGTCTACACGCCAACTGCGGGTGTCACAAGTGGCACTGATACCTTCGTCTATCGAGTAAGCGACGGCTTTTTGACATCTTCCCCAGCAACAGTGACATTGAGTATTGGTGCGAATGCGGCTCCGATCGCTCTAAACGACACCTACAATGCCTCGGCGGGTACTACCTTAACCGTTAACCAGCTATCGGGCGTACTCAGCAACGATACGGATGCTCAGCCACTCACGGCTAGCGTTGTGAGCAACCCTGGTCAGGGAACGCTTATTCTCGGCGGTAACGGCTCGTTTAGTTACGTACCCAATGCATCCTTTACCAGTGGCACTGATACCTTTGTGTATCAGGCAAGCGATGGTTCCCTGGCTACATCTGCTACCGTAACGCTGAATGTTTCGGCTGCTACCGCTCCGATCGCTCAAAACGACACCTACCAAGTGGTTGCAGGAACAACGCTCAATGTTGGGCAGACATTTAGCGTACTCAACAACGATAGCAGCACCAATGGCACCCCGCTCACTGCCCAACTGTTTAGCCCTCCAAGCCAGGGCACCGTTGTTCTTAATGCGGATGGCTCCTTCACTTATACGCCCAATGCAGGCGTGACCAACACGATCGATACCTTTGTCTACCGGTCAAATAACAGCGTGCCGTCCAGTCCTGCGACCGTTACTCTTAGCATCACCAGCAATGCTCGCCCAGTTGCAACGAATGATAGCTACGCAGTTGATGCTAATAGCCCCTTAACGATCAGTCCAAAGGGTGTGCTGGCAAACGATACGGATAGCGACGTGGGGCAAACGTTAGGGGTGTTCCTGTCGGGTCAACCTGACCACGGCACCCTGCTCCTACGCGTAGATGGTTCTTTTATCTATACGCCTGATCCGGGGTATCTCGGTGTTGATACGTTCACCTATAGAGTCAATGACGGCTTCCAGGACTCGACTAGCCTGGGTACAGTATCACTATCGATCGCGGCGAATGCGGCACCGATCGCCAACCCTGATACCTACAGCGTCAACAAAAACAACGTGCTGATCAAAGATGCCGCCAACGGGGTGCTGAAAAACGACACAGACGTGAGCGCTCTTACCGCCAGCGTGGTGAATGCGCCCACCCAGGGTAGTCTTGCTCTTAATGGCAATGGGTCTTTTACTTACACACCGAATGCAGGCGTAACTAACACAACGGATACCTTTGTTTATAAGGCAAGCGATGGTAGCCTCGACACGAATGCAACCGTAACCGTAACGATTAAGGACACCAGTGCGCTGCCTACCGCTGTGAATGACACAGGCTATACCGTTAACGCGAACGGTGCTCTGACGGTGACGGCAACGGCTGGAGTTTTGACGAACGACACTGATCCAGATGGTGATGTACTCAAGGCTGTGAGCGGCACACCCCCCAGCCAAGGGACGGTTACCCTCAATAACAATGGCTCCTTTGTTTATGTGCCTACGGCTGGCTACATTGGCGCTGACAGCTTTACTTACTTTGCAAACGATGGCATTGGCAGTTCCAGCAGTCCGGCAACCGTGTCGATCGTCGTGGGTGGAGTCAACAGTCCGCCGACGATCGCTGTTCCAGGTAGCCAGGTAGTCTTCCGCAACACCGATCTGGTGATTCAGTCCGGTCTCACCATTGGCGATGCCGATGCTGGTGCCAATCTGGTGGGTGTCACGCTGACGGCGACGAGCGGCAACCTGACGCTGAGTACAACCAGCAATTTGACCGTCAGTGGCAATGGCAGTCCAGTCGTGACCCTTACGGGCAGCATTGCCAATCTCAACGCCGCTCTCACCAACCTTGTCTATCGTCCAGTTGATGTTGGGTTTACAGGCTCTGACCAGATTGCGATCGCGGTCAACGATAATGGCAATACAGGCACAGGCGGTGCTCAAACAACCAGTGCCACCATTAGCGTCAATGTCACCAACGGTCCAACGCTCGTCAGAGACCTGAACCCAACTCAAAACGCGACTGCTACTGGCACCGTCAGTTCCTCACCTAGCAGCCTCACAAATGCCAATGGTACATTATTCTTCTCAGCGAATGACGGGACGAGTGGGATTGAACTGTGGCGTAGCGACGGTACAAACGCGGGCACCAGCTTAGTCGCTGATCTCAACACCACTCCAGACACCAGCGGTTCCTCAAATCCTGGCAACCTGACGGTCATTGGCAGCACGCTGTACTTTACTGCCAACAACAGCTTTAGAGGGACGGAATTGTGGAAGGCTGATTTGACAGGCGCAACAGCCCCTTCAATTGTCAAGGATATCAGAGCGGGTGGAAGCAGTTCGCTGCCTCGTAACCTGGTGAACTTTAACGGTACGCTGTACTTTGAGGCGGATGATGGCAGCGGCTTGGTGCTGTGGAAGACCGACGGTACCACCACTAACACCATTAAAGTCGAGACAACTCCTGGCTACACTCAGCCTGGGTTGTTGGTAGCGGCGGGCAGTACGCTCTACTTCACCGCCAGCAACGGGAATCAGCTTTGGCGCATGAATGCTGCGGGTACACAAACGACGCTGCTACAAGATATTGGGTCGGGAGCTGGGATTACGAACCTGGTGGCGATCGGCAATACCCTCTTCTTCACCGCCAGCGATAGCAGCGGTGTGGAGTTGTGGCGCAGCGATGGCACTGCCGCTGGCACCACCCGTATCTCCGATATCAACGCAGGCGTGGGTGATGCAAATCCCAGCAGCCTGGTGAACTTAAACGGTACGTTGTACTTCTTGGCGAAGAATGGGTCGAATGTGTATCAGCTATGGCAGAGTACAGCGTCTGGGGCACTTTCACCAGCGAGCGTGGCACTCCCATCCGCAGGGCAAGCGCCTACAAGCCTCACAGTTGTTGGCTCTAAGCTATTCTTTGTGGTAGACGCGGGTACCAGTACGGTCTCCGACCTCCAGCTTTGGCAGAGCACTGGCTCTGGTGCTAGCCTAGTGAAGTCAATTAATCCGACTGGCAACGATGCGGTTGCCTCGCTCACTAACGTGAATGGCAGCTTGTTCTTTACGGCAAACGACGGCAGTACTCGCATCTGGAAGAGTGACGGCACGGGTGCTGGCACCGTTTCTGTAAGCGCCAACTTTACAGGCATTGCGCCCCATAACCTCACAGCCGTCGGTAATCGTCTCTTCTTTACAGCAGAAACGACCACGACCATACTGGTAGCTCCCGATCCGAACAACCCTACCAACACGACTCAAATCACTGGCACCACTGGCGAGGAGCTTTTCGTTCTCTAGACGAGTGGGCAAAAAGTTGTCAGGTTGGCGACGGCGAATCGGATTGAAGTGATTCAATAGAGAAGAGTTTGGTGGCAAGCTGCCTGGACATGGAGACAGCTATGTGACATCGATCGCAGGTGTCAACGTGATCGATGCTAGCCGTCGGGCGTTGCATGTAGCCCCCCAACGGGCAATGATAGGGTGCCAGCTAGAGTTCAAGCGGTATGACAATGAATCCCAATTCACCTGGTTCAAAAAAACCGCCAACGGAGGGCGAACCGGTTCGGGCTGTGGCAGATGGTTTGCCGAGCAGCAATGGTCATGGGTCGAGCAGCCATGAGATCGTCGCCATCGATCAGTTGGGGCAAATGCCGTTATCGTCCACCACACCGGGTCCGATCGCGCAGTCTAACCTGTTTGACTCACCGCGCCGCCTACCGACTGCTGCGATCGTGCTAGGGGCAACGGCTGTGCTGCTGCTGGGCTTGGTGCTGAACCTGAACTGGCTAAGCTTCATGGGGGCTGCGGTCGCCTTTGCCGCTTCCGTTGGTATTCTATGGACTCCGTTCCTGCGCCCTTTCTTCAATGAACTGGTATCAAGCCAGGCGGCGGCAGTCCCCATTGCCTTTGTAGGCGGCTTCGTCGCCCTGATTGCCTTGCTGAAGCTGATCGGAGTCGATCGATGGTTCGGCAGTGCGCTTAGTCGTGCCAACTGGGATGCGGTTGGTGCGTTGGGTGAGGTGTTTGGTGCCGTTGGACAAATTCTGATTGCAGTGCTGGCGCTTTACATTGCCTGGCGGCAGTACGTCATTGAAAAAGACTTGACCACGCAACAGAATCTCATCACGCAACAGCAGACGATCGACAGCTTCTTTCAAGGCATTTCTGATCTAGTGCTGGATGATGAAGGCTTGTTGGAAGATTGGCCCCAAGAGCGGGCGATCGCAGAAGGGCGCACCGCTGCGATCCTGAGCAGTGTCGATGGTGGCGGTAAAGCCAAAATTATTCGCTTTCTTAGTCAGGCAAGGCTACTCAGCCCGCTTAAACGCGACCAGCGATTAGGACGAGCCATTCTAGACGGCACGGGCGGCTATGAGGAAGATCGGGTCTATGGCGTGCGCGTGGTTGACCTGGGAGTCATGCTGGCTGGAGCCGATTTATCTAGCACAGATCTCCGTTGGACTGACCTGAGTGAGATCAACCTGATCCGCGCCAATTTGAACGGCTGTGACCTGGTTAGAACCAACTTCTCTAGCACAATTCTCTGTCAAGCAAGCTTGCGCGGGTCAGACCTGAACGGTGCTCGCTTTTACTACGGCAAGGTTGCGACTGCCAGTCCCCGCAGTAAAACAGAACTGCCAGATTACCGCACTGGAGCCTACACTGGGGCAGTGGTGGAAGGCGCTGACTTTACAGATGCTGTGAATATGTCTCAAGAACAGCGTGAATACTGCTGTGCCTGGGGTGGTGCTAAAACTCGAAGTTCGATTCCTGGCGGCTGCGAGGGCATTGCAAACAAGTTGGGACGATAAGTAGACGCCGAACGCGCCTCTTAACAAACCAACAATCGCAGCTTAAATCACTGCTAAAAGCTAGACCTCGTGTAGAGGGCGCACGGCTGTGCGCCCATAACCAAAATCAGACGTTCATTTATTGTCGTTCTTAAGCAGAAGGTGTTGTCTGAGGTGTCTTCGTCTGCTGGACAATGTTGCGGTTCAGCCCACCCAAAAACATGGGGACAAACTTTTCCATAAACGCTTTTGGGTCACGCTTCCATGCCCGTTGAACGACATCAATACGGGTAAGCTGAAGATCGGTTGACAGGAGCGTTTGCGGCAGGCGCTCCATCAAGTACTGCGGACGTTCCCAGACGGACATCGTATTGGCAATATCCAACAGATTGCTGACGCGACGGAGTTCGGCTCCCAATGTAATATCCATGCCAGATTCAAAAGCGGCTTGCTCGATCGCCGAATATCGATGCTTTGCAGTCTCTACTTTGCGGCGATTTTCTGGGCTTTTATCTGCCAGCTTTGCCAGCCAACGGTTGCCCCAACGCACGTGTCCTGCTTCTTCAGGAAAAATGCGCTCGATCGTCTCCCGAATTGTGATGTTTTCTTCGGTCTGGGGTGCCTGCTTCAGCGCGTAGATGTGAGCCGAAAAATACTCACAGCCGCGTTTTTCGGTGACGTTAATCGCTGCCAGAGTCGAGATGAGAAAGCCATCCAGATCGGTTTCGGCATCATGCAATTCCGCATCCAGCAAGCGTTCAAATTCTTGAATGTAGGAGGAACCGGGTGGAGTACCAACGCTGGAGCCTAAATCGACTAGTAAATCGGTCAACCACATGGCATGACGCGCTTCATCGGAGATATGACGCGATAAGTCCTTGATCAATTCAGGCGATTTGCCATCTAACTGTTCAATTAAATTCGTGAGATCCTTACAGCTTCGCTGTTCGCTGTAGCGGTAGCGGTTCAGCGTGATCAGGTGAATCTCGCGATCGCGCACAACCTGACTGAGAATTTCGCGTGCGCCCAGAGTTTTACTAAGCTTGCGGGGGTAAGCAACTGTCATCGTTTGATCTCGTTTTATTGATTAGTGTCGATCGTAGCTTAACTGTTTTGTATCATCCGTATGGCTTGCAGCGCTTGGCAGTGGCGCGATCGGCTTCCGGGCAATGAGGTACTTGCTCATAAAGTGAACCTGCACCGAAACATCCGTAAAGCCAGCTTGCTCAAGCCGCTGGATCAGATTATCGACTGAGTAATGGCGGTAGTAAGGTTCGTGGAAGGTTTTCACAAATCCTTCCATCACAGGCAACATGTCGGGCGCATCCACCACTTGAATGGAATCGCAAATGACCATTGTGCCGCCGGGTTTCAGCACTCGAAAACCTTCCTCGATCACCTGTTGGCGCGCTTGTGGAGGCAGTTCGTGAAACAAAAACACGCTGGTAACGGCGTGAAAGTAGTTGTCTAAGAACGGCAGTGCTTCAGCATTGGCTTGCAGCAACTGTGGCAACTCATCTGGCTTTTGCGACAGCGACTCGTTTGCCTTGCGCAAATACGCGTCTGATAGGTCAATGCCGTACAGCGATGCTTTAGGCAACGTGGCTCGAATTTGCTTGAGCGTGCGACCCGTTCCACAGGCTATATCTAGTACACGGATTTGACGTGGCTCAACAGAGGCAAACGCTGCCAATCCCTGCTTTAGAGGTGAGAGAATACGACGGCGCATGGCATCTGCCGCACCGTTGAAGAGAATATCAACCTGCAAATCGTAGAGGTTTGCGGAGGTATCACTTAGATAGCCGTCGGTTTGATGGTGGAAGTTTTGTAGGTAATAGCTGGGGTAGCCGCTCGTTTCCACCTGCGCCGAAAACTCTTGATGCTGTTTCTGGTTAACGCGCCCCCAAATTAATGGCAAATCGAGCCAAACCTGCGGGTAGTGGCTAAAGAAAGCGTTCCAGTCGTTTTCAAAGAGCAAACTCGCTGGATACACATCCTGCTCGGCATCGTGCCAATCAGTTTCAATAATTTGACTGAGCTGCTGCTGGATTTTGAGTAACAGATCAACGGGCAGTGGCTTTGTTTCGCGCTGTGACGGGGCAACAAAAAGATTGGTTAACTGGGTGCTAACAGTTTTATGTGCCAGACCGAAATAGCTTTTGCCTTGCTGAAACGTCTGGTATGCCAGTTTGGTTAAAGTATCGGGCATGGGAGATAAGGAAGATCACGATCGAATGTGACTGATTGTAACGAATCTTGTCAGTGAATGCCGTGAATTTGTTCACAAATGTATGTTTCAACGGCGTTGCGATCGCGGCACTCTCAGAGCTGAAGCCTGACAAAGCTGTTGGCTGTTTTCAAAGCGCTGAGTGCTACCAATGCCTTAAAGACCAGCTACAGCGCCTGCTTGCCGAAGGCAGTGCCCGCCCAATTGATTTCTGCTGTGCTTACGGAACGCCGATCGGTACCAGCGCCTTTTCTGGTAGATAGCTCCGGTAGTGTCCGCTGTCTGATAGCACTAAGACCAGTTGCAATGACCAATCGGGTTGGATCTGCAAATCTGCCCAAGGAATCGCTAGTTCTAAGCAAGTATCGAAGCCAAGCTGAGCCCGACTCATGCGTGACTGCCAGTGCAATCCTTCTCCGGCTTCCTGAAACCAAAGTGTTTGGGTCAGTAAGTTAATGCCCAGATGGTGATGGAAGAGATAGTTTAAGGGCACTTCGTTGGGTAAATCGACCAGAGGAATCGGGCTATTGTGCATGGTTTGATTGGGATAAAACCAAAGCAGATTTAGTTCTGGTGGGAAATCACTTCCTGGCTCTGCGCCTGCCTTAAAGTCTAGTCGTAGGTAGAAGTTCAGGTGGTCTACGCCATACCAGAGGCGCTGAACGTCGCTGCTGCGATGCATAGTGCCCCGCGCACCACCAATCTCAATTCGTCCAGCTTTAGCCCAATCTTGCTCGTCGCCGCGCCCGTCAATGAAGGGATGGATGAAGCTTTGAGGGGCACGATCGCCACCTTCAATATGCGCTTCTACCGGAGAGCGGAGATTAGCTGGAATCGGTTCATCCAATGCCTGGTAGATCGCGGCGAGATGCTCCCGGAAAAGCTGGTCAAAAATCGCGTCATGGTTAGACGAATGTCCTTCGCCAAACCACCAGAACCAGTCGGAGCCTTCCGCCGCATAAAGCGCTTCCCACACTGCTGGATTAGCGTCTTCGGTAGCTTCAGGATGGTCTGCCAAGACTTGACGGGCTGCCGTCAGCAAATCCCAAGCGCGGTTTTTCGCAGGGTCGCCAATCCATGTGGTGAAGTTGCCGTCTACCCAGGAACCGCTGTGCAACTGGGCGGCGGGAATAGTTTCGGTGGGTGGAAACTGATCAAGGAATTCCGAAACGGTGACAAGCTGAATGTCGGACGAGTGGCTAAGGGTTTGGTAGAGCGATCGCAGAAAGGGAATGCCGTCTTGCGGGTAGTATTCCCAACAGTTTTCGCCATCCAGCGCGATCGTCACCAGCCGAGGTTCTTCTAAAACGGTGCTGCCGCTAGGTTGCTGCGCTTTGAGCGCTCGTGCGATCGCCTCTAGGTGCCCGACCAGATCCCTGGCTGCCTGCTTGGGTTCCATCGTGCTGTAGGTGAAGCCGATGAGATCAGAGAGACGGTGATCCCGGAAGACGATCGCGAGATCGCCGTCCGGAGTCTCCAGCCGATAGGGGCGATACAACAGGTCAGGTTCAGACACATTGCCTGATCCATCGCGATGGAAGAAGTGCTTGATACTCCAGCCCAGCACAGCCTCATCGGAACAGATCCACTGGAAGCCTGCTTGAGCGAGCGGTGCTAAGGCAGCGGGGCTAACTGACTGCTCAGAGGGCCACAAGCCACGGGGCGATCGACCAAAGCGCTCTTCGTACATTGTCCAAGCTTTCTTTAAGTGGCGCGGAATGTCGTCTGACCACTGAAAGCGTTGATGAGGCAATGTCATGTTGGGCACTGCTACCCGTCCCGTATCGGTATCTGCCAGCAGCGGCAAAATGGGATGAGTGTAGGGCGAGGTAATGACTTCTAGCTGCCCCGCATCCTGCATTTTGCGGTGCTGGGGCACAATACGACTGAGGATCTCGCGCTGTTTGGAGTAGATGCGCTGGCGATCGCCCAGCGTAAAGCCCGTACCCTGCTTTAACCATTGGGCAATCTCTGGATCATCCCAAAAGAGCGGGTCAATCCAGGCGAGGTTATGCCACGCTAGCAGGTCGCTGAAGTCTTGTAGCGTCCAATTTTCCAGGCACCAAGCGTGCCCTTTGTCCTGCCGCTGATAGTAGAGCGCGGCATAGCGGGGATGGGGATCGATCAGCGTGTGGTGGTTGCCATCGAAGAAATGATCAACCACAAAGGCTTTTTGCTCAGGCTTCAGTTGCTCCGTCGGCAACAGCGCTGCTGTCAGGTAGGGATCGAACGCCGTCCCCGCAACATAATCCTCAATTTGCAGCAACAATGACGGCACTAAATTTACCGTCTGATGCAGCTTGGGATAGTCTTCTAGCAGCAGCACCAGATCGAGATAGTCCTTCGTGCCGTGCAGCCGTACCCAGGGCAAGCGGTATTGTCCAGCTAAGAGTGTCTGGCGTTCGACTCGGCTTTTGTAGAGAGGCTGGTGCTGATGCCAGATGAACGCAACGTAAAGAGGATGGGGCATAGAGAGGAAGGATGAAGGATAAAGTATGTAGCTTGCTTCCGCCCTGCGGTGGGATGAAGGAACCGTGTAAACTTAGCCTTCAGCCTTCAGCCTTTCTAGAGAACTTGCTCAACTTCAGCGATTTCGGGGATAAACTCACGCAAACGACGCTCAATGCCCATTTTTAAGGTCATAGCAGAGCTGGGGCAGGAACCACAAGCGCCTTGCAGACGCAGCTTGACGATCGGTCCGTCGATTTCGACTAGTTCAACGTTGCCGCCATCTGCCATGAGGTAGGGGCGCAGTTCGTCTAACACGGTTTCAACGTTAACTTGGGTCAGTTCTAATGTTTCGGTCATGATTCACCTGTTGGAGTGTTGGTTGTGGTTTATGGCGATCGTAGCGCATTAAGGAAGGTGAGGAGAGAGGGGAGAGGGAAGCAAGGGAAGCGAAGGAGGGAGAAGCAGTTGTTAGAAGAAAGCTGACCGCCGACTGCTGACCGCTCAATTAACTCAAAACTCTCAGCCTTTAGCCCTCACCTCTCATCCCTCACACCGCGACGGGTGTCAGCAGCTTGATGTTAGAAAAGCCATAATCGGTCACTATCATTTCCCCTTGCTGGTCTTCTGTGATGACGCGGCGAGTGAGGATGTAGTAACCGCCGATTTTTTCGTAGGTATCTTCAGATTGGCTAGAGCCTTTGAGTTCGTCTGTTTTGGCATCGCGATAGACGGAATCGTAGCGTTCTGCCAGGTAACCTTCGCCCGTGTCGATCGTGCTGAAGGTGTTGATGGTGACAACAACGCCGTGAATGTGGCGATGCACGAGGGAAACTTCGTTGTTGCGCACTTTGTAGCCGTCGCCCATGGCTTTGCCGCTGACCGCAATAGCAACGGCTCCCGTTTCGTCGGTTCCACCTAACTCAAATACGTTCTTGCCGTGGGTTTCTTCAAACGGTTTACGAACGCGGTGAACGGCGATTTCCCAGACTTGACCTTTGAGGAGTTCGTTGGCTTTGTCGTCGGAGACATCGGTAATGTCATAGGTAAGGTCGTGGTTGATGCGGGCTTTGCCTGTATGAAGCCGATCGCCCTGCTTGACTGTGATGTCGGTGCTGTAGCCTGGAAAGCTGGCATCCCAGGTATAGCGGTTTTCGTAGGCAGCCCGGAATAGATCACGAGCGGACAGTGAATCTGTCATGCAGTTCTCCTTACTTCGTCATTCATACTCTAGTGTAGAGAGTTTTGGGAGAGATGTTGCGGCAACTGTAGGGACTGAATTAGATCGACTGTAAATATCTGGTGAGCAACGGGTGTAGGGTGTAGGGTGCTGGGTGTTGGAGGTGAGGTATGCCCTTTGTTTATCGGCGAACGGTGCGGTTTGGCGATACGGATGCGGCGGGAGTTGTTTATTTCGCAAATGTGTTGGCGATCTGTCACGAGGCGTATGAGGCAGCGTTGGCGGCAGTAGGGATTGATCTAAGGACTTTTTTCAGTGGGGCTGAGGTGGCGTTGCCGATCGCCCATGCCGCTGTCGATTTTTTCCGCCCAATGGTCTGTGGCGATCGCCTGGAGGTACACCTGACTCCGAAACTGGTGCAAGAGAGTGGGTTTGAGCTTGCTTACGAGGTTTTTTTGGAAGGTAGGTTGGAGCGATCGGTGAGTCAGGCAACCACTCGCCATGTGTGTATTGATCCAGCCACGCGCAGTCGTCGATCGCTGCCGCTAGAAGTTACTCAATGGCTGGAACGGTGGGCAAAGCCCTCTTAGCGATCGTCTCTACTTGGGGTCGATTGATTTTGCCTTGAGCATTGCGGGGTAGACGATCGACGGCAAGCCAATGTTTGGGGTGTTTGAATTTGCTGAGTTTGGCGCTCAAGGCAGCTTGGATGGCTGCGATTGCAGTGTCGGCATTGAGGGGTACGTAAACGGCGGCGATCGCTTGTCCCCAGTGGCGATCGCTGATTCCAATGACGCATAGATCTTGGACTAGACCCGTCGATCGAATTGCGGCTTCGATTTCGGTGGGAAAGACGTTTTCGCCACCTGTGATGATTTTGTCGGTTTGCCGTCCGACGATGTGCAGGTAGCCGTTGGTGTCAAAAAAGCCCAAGTCGTCGGGCTGAAAGACTCTTTCTTCTTGCTCTAAGTTGTGGTGTGCAGATATTTCGGCTTCGTTTGAAGATTGCCTCCGGGGGACTTCCCCCCTGTCGAAGTATTTTCCGTGGCACAGCGTCACAGAAAATACTTCGTCCCCCGCCGCTTGTGGTCCTAACTCCCCCAAACCCCCCGAATATGAGTTCTGGCGTGGGGCTAATATATCCGTTGGTGGGTGGATGGTTTTTGTTATCACTTCTGATCGATAGTGATTGTCTGGCAAATCTAGACAATAGCCGTAAAACAGTGATTTTGCCTGGATGGTGACAATGCCGCTTTGGTGAGGGGCGAGAATGTCGCCAGAGGGGTTGCGAATGGTGATTTGGGCGTGGGGCAAGACTTGTCCAGCGTTGGTGTGTCCGTTGAGGAAGTCGTCTGGTTTAAGGGTGGCAATTTGGGAGGCGGTTTCAGTCATGCCATAGGTGGGAGCGAGGCGGATACGGTGCGTTCTGGCGCGATCGAGCAAGTCTGACCAGGCAGGTGCGCCGCCGAGGAGAACGGTGTGGAAACGAGAGAGCCAGGGGAGTAGAGAGTGGGGAGTGGGGAATGGGGAGTGGGGAGTAGGGAAAACTTCTGGCTCCTGGCTCCTGACTCCTGACTCCTGGCTTCGATCCAGCAACCTCTGAAGTTGAGTGGGCACCAGTGAAAGAAAAAATTCTTCGGGATTAATGGGACTGCGATCGCCCGCCTCAAGTGCCTTAAACGGCATCACAACTAACCTGCCGCCTGTGGTGAACGATCGCAAAAATTGCATCAAGCCGCTGACGTGATAGAGCGGCAACACGCAGAACGAATTGACCTGCTCGACCTCAAAGTACTCACAAAAGCCCTGCACCGATGCCATGAGCGTTTCCCATGTGTGGATGGCGAAGCGGATTTTACCTGACGTGCCGCCTGTGGGGATGAGGATGTGAGGGGTGAGGGGTGAGGAGTGAGGAGTGAGGAGTGAGGGGTGAGAGGCAGACATTGAGCCTGCCCTTTTACCTTTTGCCTTTTGCCTTTTAGCTTCTGCTTTCGCTACCTCGCCCCAGACAAGATCAGGTACAACCAACTCAAAGACTTGCTGCCACTCTGCTTCTACCCAATCAGGGTTGGCGAGAACAATGTTGCAGTTCCCAGCACAGGCAGCGGTAAAGTGCGGGAGAAACGTCAGCGAATCGCGTTCTGCCAGCAGGATTGTAAGGTGTGTTTCGGGATGCGGGCGCGATCGCAACTCCTCCAGCAACCGCTCTGCTAGATCAAAAAAAGCCTGACTGTTGTAACCAGGCAGCCAATCGTCTCCAGAGCGTTGCTTGAGAGAGGTTAAAGGGTCTGCCATAGCTGTTCAAAGTCGCTCGTTTCGACATCGTTAAACCAATGTGCTGTGCCATAGCCCATAGCCCGCTCAGGATTCCCTAACTCCTTTGCCAGCCGTAGCCCCATATGTCGCCCGATCGCTGTTTCCAAAGCAGACGAAAACACCGCATCGATCGCATAATCCTGACAAAACTGGCGGAGGCGGGTGGGGGAACCGACGATCGCAGGTTTGATGACAAAAATGCCGCGCCAACCGTTTTCATAACAGGTTTGGAGTTGTTGGAGTGTGGCAACCGATTCGTCAAGGGCGATCGGCGTTGTGTAGCGATCGCTCAAGTGCTGCATCGCCTGGAATTGCGAAACAGCTAACGGTTGCTCAAGGTATTCCATGGCTACAGGCAGGTTTGGATTAGCGGTGATCGCGTCGCACGTCTCTAGCCATTGAGCCGCGTCATCCAGGCTAAGTCCGCCATTCGCATCTAAGCGCAAGTTTGCTGTGGCAGGGAGGCTTTGAGTGAGCGAGTGCAAAAGCTCAAGTTCGGCGGCGATCGCCTGAACCCCAATCTTCCACTTAAAGGTGCGAAAGTCTTGCTCCCAAAGTGCCTTCCAGGAGTTTAGGGCAGCTTCTCCTGCGGGTAGGAGGGCGCTCTGGGGAAGGGCTGGGGAGTGGGGAGTGGGGAGTGGGGAGTAGGGAGTGGGATCAAGCTCAAATTTTGAGGGTTGAGGTTGAAGTTCCGAGGTCTGAACTGCAACATTCGAGTTCCGAGTTCCGAGTTCCGAGGTCTGAACTGCAACATCCGAGCTTTGAGGTCGAAGTGTCGAGTTCGGCGCTGCAATGTTCGACCTCAAAGCTCGAAAGTCCGAGTTCGGCGCTTGAAGTGTCGAGTTCGGCGCTGCAATGTTCGACCTCAAAGCTCGAAAGTCCGAGTTCTGAGCTTGAAGTGTCGAGTTCTCAATGGTAAATGTCGCTTGCTTTGGCACATTTCCAAGTTGATCGGGCGTTTTGTTGTCGATCGCCGACTCCCTCATGCCCTCCCACGCCGCTTCAAAGCCAAACTGACAGGCTGGCAAGGTGTCAGAAATCGAAAAGATGCGCTCGTTTGTGAGTAATGCTGGCAATTGGTGACAAAACTCTAGTGCCTGCTCAAGAGTTTCGGAGCCAAACCAGGGAAGCGGCGCAATTTCTCCCCAACTAATGTTGCCAACCTCATCCACCAACCGTAGAAGCATGCCTTCTCTCAGCGACCAGCTACCGTGGCTAGTCTGCAACGCGTGCTTGAAGCGTCGTTGATACGCTCGAAATTCCCACTGGTAGAGCATTTATGTTGGCAGTACCGCTCCGATGCCCAAAAGTTGAGGCAGCACAAAGCCAAGACCCAAAAAGATACCGCTCCAGAAATGCAGCGCGACGGCAATAAACTTGCAATTGCTCACTTTTTCAGGTTTGTTGTGGTTTGTACCGACGTGGTTGCAGAGTTTGACCGCGATCGGCAGACTGGCAAAGACAAGCAGCGTTGTTACTGGAAAAATGCCCCACCAGACGCAGAAAGCCGTGAGCGCAAAAATGCTGCCACAGAGCCAGGGGAGTAACTGCGCGGCGCGTTTCGTGCCCAACCGTACGATCGGCGATCGCTTACCCACAGCGGCATCATCTGCTTCTTGATGAAAATGGGAGCAGAACAGGATGAGGCTAGTGGAAACGCCGACGATCGCAGAAGCGGCGACGTTCGTGCCTGAAAAGGCTTTCGTCTGACTGTAATACGCCGCTGCAAACGCGAGGGGACCAAACGCAAAAAAGCAAAGAATTTCCCCCCAGCCCTGATAGCTGAGGCGAAAGGGTGGACCCTGGTAGATATAGCCCAGAATGCAGCAAACAAGGATAATGCCAACGACTGTGAGGTCGTGCTGGATGGCTGCGATCGCGCCAATGCCAAACAGTCCGGTAGCAAGGCACAAATTCCCTAGCCAAAAAATCAACGGCTTGTTGTGGGTCAGGTTCACCATCGAGTGAGCTTTGTTCACATCAACGCCTGTCTCCGAGTCAAACACGTCGTTCGCGAGGTTCTCCCACGCCAGGATGAGGATCGCGGCGAAGGCAAAGATGGCGAAGATGCCCGTCTGCAACGTTTTGGTTTCGGCAACGGCGATCGCGGTGCCCACTGCGATCGGCATAATCGCCACGCTGTACATCGGTGGTTTAATCGCTGCCAGCCACAGTTTTTTGCGCGTCGCTGAAGCGATTACCGTTGCTGAGGCACCAGCCATTTTTATGGTCATCGTTCCTGAAGGCTAAGAATACACTTGGTCTGAGAAGCCTTATCATTCTACGATTCAGTGGATTCAAGCGTGCCGACAAGCCCGTCAGACTTCAAATTTCGCAATATTTGAAGTGAGGAGTGAGGGGCGAGGGGTGAGGTGTCAGAATCAAAGAGTCAGGAGGTTAAACGCTGATTGATTGACAAATATTTAGCATCATTGCCCGCACTGCCTTCACATTAGGGCGTGCTTTAAAACCCTTCGCTACGCTTCTCTCCCGCCCGTGATGAAAAGCTGGCAAGCAGAGTTAAAAGTCAGGAGTCAGGGTTACTCCTAACCTTACAACCTCACGAACCCCACAGCCCTTTTCCTGTCCCTTCATTCCTCATCCTTTGCATGACCGTCACACCTCATCGCAACAGTCTGTTTCAAAGTCGAAAGGAACTGCATCACGTTTTATCTAGGCATCAGCAGATTGCACGAGAGAAAAAACAGGCACAAATTGTTAGCCTTTCGCAAGTAATTGATGCTGTTGATCCGCTTGTGATCTTGCAGCGCTTTGCCACGTCTGGTCAGCCTGCTTTTTATTTTGAAAAACGAGAGCGTGATCAAAATGATGTGAATGAAGGCGTTGTCGTTGCCGCAATTGGCGCAGTAGCACACCAAACAGTTGACGGTGCCAACCGATTTACCACCGCCAAGCATTTCATTCAATCCACCCTGGCTGAGATTGCAACCTATGGCAGTTTTGATCTGCCCTTAGCCGGACCGCACTTTTTCTGTAGCTTTGCCTTTTTTGATGACGCTTCCCCTCAAGATTCACGCGTTCCAGCGGCTACGATCGTGCTACCAAAGTGGCACGTTTCTTACTGCAACCAACGCTCGGTTATTGTTGCCAATCTGTGCATTCATGCCGCTACAAAGCTTGAGCAATGTATTGATGAGGTGTGGCAAACATGGCAAAGTATCCGATCGATTCGCCATGCCTTGCTGCTGCCCGCGATCGATCATCGTCTACTGCGGCAAACACGCGATGTCGCAGGGACTCAGCACTTTAAGCAAGCCGTCCAGTCTGCACTGTCATTGATTCAGCAAAATATTTTGAGCAAAATTGTGCTGGCTCATGCAGTGGATGTTGTGTCGCCGCTACCCTTTGATGCGATCGCCTCGTTGCACAATCTTCGCCAGCTTTATCCAGGCTGCTATCTCTTTTTAAGCAGCAACGGGAACGGGCAGCAGTTCATCGGTGCCAGTCCAGAACGGTTAGTCAGCCTACATGATGGACAGCTCGAAACCGATGCGCTGGCAGGGTCAGCGCCACGCGGCAAAACGGTCAATGATGATGTGAAGCTGGCAAATCGGCTGTTACACAGCGTTAAAGAACTGCACGAACATCGCGTTGTGGATCAGTTTATTCAGCAACAGCTTGCTCAACTGGGCTTGAAGCCTCAACGTTTACCCTTGCGTCTGCTCCAGCTCTCTAATATTCAACATTTGCAAACCCCCATTCACGCCACGGTTGCCGCTCACACTCATCTCTTGGACGTGGTAGCAGCCCTTCATCCCACACCTGCCGTTGCTGGAATGCCCCGTCCGATCGCCTGTGACTACATTCGCCGCTACGAACCCTTTGAGCGATCGCTCTACGCCGCGCCGATTGGTTGGGTCGATCATCACGGCAACGGTGAATTTGCGGTAGGCATTCGATCGGCACTCCTCAACGGTTGTCATGCTCGACTCTTTGCAGGCGCGGGCATTGTCGAAGGGTCAGACCCCGATCGGGAACTAGCGGAAGTGCAGCTAAAACTTCAGGCGCTTTTGCAGGCGTTAGTGTGAGCAGAAGGCAGAGGGCAGAAGAGAATAGGGAGTAGGGAGTGGGGAGTAGGGAGTAGGGAGTCATTCAAAACTCAAAACTCAAAACTCAAAACTCCCCACTCTTCACTCTCCCACCAACTAAACTGAAGCAAGACACGATCGCCCCTCCCGCCATGACCTCTTTTGCGGAGCTGCCCAATTCGGCTACCAAACTGCCTAACCACATCCAACTGCCAGAGTCAGACGGTACGTTTGTGAAAAACTCTCTGGAGCATCCGCAGAGCCTTCTGCTTACCGACTCGATTACGCCGACGCTAGACGCGCTGCATTCCGACGCACATTATTTCATTGGACAGGACACTGGTATTTACTGGCGCATCACAGAGCCGCTGGTGCGTGGAGCCGAATCGCCCGATTGGTTTTATGTGCCCAACGTGCCGCCCACGCTGAATGGGACGTTTCGGCGTTCCTATGTGCTGTGGCAAGAATATATCGCGCCGTTGATTGTCCTAGAATTTGTCTCAGGAACGGGTGCGGAAGAGCGCGACAAAACGCCCTGGACGGGCAAATTCTGGATTTACGAACAGGTCATTCGTCCTGCGTTTTACGGTATTTACGAAGTCACGAAAGCCAGCGTTGAGGTTTATCACTTAGTTGAGGGTCAATATCATCTGCTGCCTGCCAACGATCGTGGACATTACCCCATCCCTCAAATGGGCGTAGAACTGGGCATCTGGCAGGGACACTACCTCAATCTGGAGTTGCCCTGGCTACGCTGGTGGGACACTCAAGGCAATTTGCTCTTGAACGGACAGGAGAAAGCAGCACTGGCAGAAGTCCGCACCGAACAAGCAGAGCGGCAACTCGAACAAGCAGAGAGCCAATTGGAGCAAGCAGAAAGCCAATTGGAGCAAGAACGTCAACGGTCAGAACGTTTAGCCGCACTGCTGAGAGCGCAAGGGATCGACCCGGACGCATGATGCGTTAGGCTATTTGCCTACTCTTAACGTTCTTATGTCCATTGATTTTACGAATACCAATCTGGTTTGGACTTCGATTCTGGCAGAAACGCTTTCTCGGTTGGGCTTGACTACCGCGATCGTCTGTCCTGGTTCTCGCTCTGCTCCCCTTGCACTTGCCGTTGCCATTCATCCCAAAATTGAAGCGATTCCCGTGCTGGATGAGCGATCGGCATCCTTTTTTGCGTTAGGCATTGCCCGTCAAAGTCATCGTCCAGTAGTGCTGATCTGCACCTCTGGCACTGCAGGCGCGAACTTTTATCCCGCTGCTATTGAGGCGAAAGAAAGCGGTGTGCCCCTGATTATTCTGACTGCCGATCGTCCGCCTGAACTACGGGATTGCAATGCAGGACAGGCGATCGACCAGCACAAACTCTACGGCACCTTTCCCAACTGGCAGACCGAACTAGCAATGCCGTCGCTAGAACGACCCATGCTCGCCTACCTTCGGCAAACCCTCATCTACGCCTGGGAGAGAACTCTGTACCCAGTTCCCGGTGTCGTTCACCTCAACCTTCCCTTTCGAGAACCCCTTGCTCCCATTCCACAACCTCACGCTCAAGCCCTCGCCTCTACCTTCAGCCCCGAAGCCTTCTTCACTTCTGTCCTCCCCACACCCCACTCCCCACACCCCACTCCCCATTCCCCACTCCCCATTCCCCACTCCCCACTTCCCACTCCCTACTCCCCTCACGGCATCATCATCGCTGGCCCTGCCCAACCTGAAGCGCCAGAGGTGTACTGCCACGCGATCGCCCAACTTTCCCAGACCCTCGGCTATCCGGTTCTGGCAGAAGGACTTTCACCGCTGCGAAACTACGCTGACTTGAATCTCAATTTGATTACAACTTATGACCTGATACTGCGAAAGGCGGCACTAGCGGAGAAACTTGCCCCTGAAACGGTGATTCGTGTGGGTGGAATGCCCACCAGTAAACAGCTTCGTACCTGGTTAGCAGAGACACAGCCCCGTCAATGGATTATTGATCCCGATGGACGTAATCTTGATCCGCTGCATGGCAACACAACGCATCTGAGGCTGTCGATCGCCGCCTTCCTCCAAACGATTCCCCAACCAACTCCTACTGCGAAACCCTATCTCGACTTGTGGCGCACGATCGAAGCGCAAGTTAAAGAGAACGTTGACCACACGATGCGCGAAACAGACACTCTTTTTGAAGGCAAAGCTGCCTGGTTGCTGTCTCAAGTGCTGCCAGCGGAAACGCCTCTATTTATCAGCAGCAGTATGCCCGTCCGCGATGTCGAGTGGTTCTGGACACCCGGAAACTCCAGAGTGAAGCCGTTTTTCAATCGTGGTGCCAATGGCATTGATGGCACCCTCTCCACGGCGTTGGGAATCGCGCATCGACAGCAAAGTAGCGTCATGCTGACAGGTGATTTGGCGTTACTGCACGATACGAATGGCTTTTTGTTACGCCAGCAGTTTGTTGGGCACCTGACGATCGTCCTGATCAACAACAACGGCGGCGGGATTTTCGAGATGCTGCCGATCGCTCAAGGCAATCCATCCTTTGAGGCGTTTTTTGCCACACCACAAGCGATCGACTTTGCCAAACTCTGCGCCACCTATGAGGTCGAGCATGAACAAATCACAACCTGGCAACAATTAGAACAACGACTCAAGCCTTTACCAACCACTGGAATACGGGTGTTGGAACTTAAAACCGATCGTCAAGCCGATGCCCAATGGCGACAGCAGCATTTGGGTACATTTGCTGCCAAAATCAAGATCTAGCACTTAGCAGTCAGCCGTAAGGCTAAAGGCTAAAGGCTAAAGGCTAAACATCCCGCCCCTGCCCCCACTGCCTCCATTACCTCTCTTCTCACCATCGCCTCACTTCTCTCTTCCAACTCAAAACCCCTCTCCCCTCACTCCTCTCCCCTCACTCCTCTCCCCTCACTCCTCTCCCCTCACTCCTCTCCCCTCACTCCTCTCCCCTCACTCCTCTCCCCTCTCCCCTCTCCCCTCTCCCTATGCAAACCGATTGGCAAACTGTCAAAACCTACGAAGACATTCTGTATCACAAAGCCGACGGGATCGCCAAAATCACCATCAATCGTCCCCACAAGCGCAATGCCTTCCGCCCCAAAACGGTGTTTGAACTTTATGATGCGTTCGCCAACGCTCGTGAAGACACGCGGATTGGGGTTGTGCTGTTCACAGGTGCAGGACCGCATACCGATGGGAAGTATGCCTTTTGCGCGGGCGGTGACCAGAGTGTACGCGGTCACGCGGGCTACGTGGGCGAGGATGGCGTACCCCGGCTGAACGTGTTGGATTTACAGCGGTTGATTCGCTCCATGCCCAAAGTCATCATTGCGCTCGTAGCAGGATATGCGATCGGGGGTGGGCATGTCCTCCACATTCTCTGTGACCTCACCATCGCTGCTGATAACGCCATTTTTGGGCAAACAGGACCAAAAGTGGGTAGCTTTGATGGTGGCTTTGGTGCCAGCTATCTATCACGCCTCGTCGGGCAGAAAAAGGCGCGAGAAATCTGGTATCTCTGCCGTCAATATTCGGCAACGCAAGCGCTCGATATGGGCTTGGTAAACTGTGTGGTGCCAGTGGAGCAGCTTGAGGCAGAGGGGATTCAATGGGCGCAGGAAATTTTGGAGAAAAGCCCGATCGCCATTCGCTGTTTAAAGGCTGCTTTTAATGCAGACTGTGACGGTCAAGCAGGGTTACAGGAATTGGCGGGAAACGCCACGCTGCTCTACTACATGAGTGAAGAGGGCACGGAAGGTAAGCAGGCATTTTTAGAAAAACGTCCGCCAGATTTTCGTCAGTACCCGTGGTTGCCATAGGGAGTCTGCTTATGGCGCTGTCTCCTTATTTGGCGCCATGCCTTTGACTTTGCGGACATAGCTGGTCGTAGATGCCAAGCACTTTGCCACCAGTCCAGCGCGATCGACATCGGGTTTTGACCACTGCCAGGTGCTTGTGCTGTCTGTGATTTCGGTAAAGGTGCCATCAACTTGCAGGCGTTCTCGTGTGGCATCAATGTAAGCGCCATTCTCACGAAACGAAAGGGTACTTACAATCACCTGCTGATTTTCCGCCGTTTTGCTAGGACCGTTGACTAACTTAATGCAAAAGCGCCCATTACCATTGCTAATTTCACGGTACGACTGTCCAAATAAGGTGGTGGAGGCATAGGTTGCATAGTAGGTTCCTGGTCTGGGAAGCCGCTGATAAAAGTTGTCCTTAAAGCTAAGAACGGCAGGTGATGGAGCCGATGAAGGGGACGCTGGAACCAATGTTGTAGTCCATAGTTCTGGCGCGTTGAGGTAGCCCTCTAAGGTTCGATAGGCTGCAATGCCCACAAAGCCGATCGCCAGGACAAGGATGCTGGCTCCACCCGCCTGCAACGTTTTTTTAAGAGACTGTCTCACAGCGATCGATCGCCTTGGCTTCTTGCTAGGTGGAGCTGCCGCTGGTGCCATGCTGCGCTGTGTGCCAGCGCGAGGGTTGCTGTGCGGTAATAGCATCGCCTCTGGCGCGATCGGTGCATTGGCGCTGAGGCGAGGCGATTGTGGTAGTTTACCGTTGCTCAAGTTGATTTGAGGCAGGCGATCGCACAAATAGTGGAATAGGTCTGCCAGGGTTGCTTTTGGCTGGCTCATCTTTAACTGCAACCCTTCTACCAGCACATGGGTAAACACACCAAGCTGGAGTACTTCGATCTCCTGTGAGGTCTCACCAAACGCAGTCGAAAAAATGCTGGTGACACCCCTGGGATCAGTGCCAAAGCCCTGCCCAAACTTCTGCTCTTCTGTCCGGCACGCATCTAAAAACAAAACGATGCGATCGGTGCCACTGCGACTCAGGCAATCTGCTAGGGCATCCATCGTCATTGCCGTTGTTTCTGCCGCCTCCACCTCTACATCGCTGGGCAGCAGGTAATCGGCGTTGGCATACTGTAAACCGTACCCGCTGAAGAAAAACCAGAGTGTGTCGCCCTGCTTGAGAAAGGGCGCTGCAAACCGGAGTTCAAGGAATTGCCGCAGGTTAGCCACTGTTGGCTGAGTGGAAAGAGAAACGCCTTCAAGCACAATTTTGGGCGATCGCTCGGAAAAATAATAAACGTGATCAAAACCAGCCTCGCCTAGCAAGAAGTCTCGCATTACTTGCGCATCGCGTTCGGCATAGCGAAGAGATTGTAACCGCTGATACCGATTGATACCAATCACGATCGCCCATTTTTTTGCCATCTCAGTCCAAAGCGTAGATTACTGCACAAGCAGGACTCATGCGTCTCATTTGAAAATCAACGCACCCTTTGACGACACAGAGTGTTGAGTGGATACAACCACTGTTGCCTCTGCCATCAGTTTTCGAGGTTTGGTACAGCAATCCGGATGTTTTGTTGGGCGCTTGGTTGTTTCATCCCGTAGCGAGAGCGTGCTCGATCGCGTCACACGCGACAGCGATCAGACACACACGCTGCGGGATAAAGCGGTTGATAGGTGCGATCGCGTTTGCCAAACAGCGCATAGCGATTGTCTCGAATTTGGGCATAGGTGCGATCGCCCGCCCATTTTGCTCCCGGCAAGGCACGGTAGGCAGACACAAAAACATTGCCCAGCGGCAGCAGTCGCCCAATTTCTTCAGCCGCGTCACTGCCTTGCCACCGCTGCTCTGGCACCGCCGCGTTGATCACGATCATGCCTTGCTCACAGTCTTCAGGCGTAATGCCAAACTGGCTGAGTGCCTGCTGATCCTGCATGGGCATGTACTGAAACTGAGTGCCTTGATCCAGACGTTCAAGCAACTGAACCAACGTGGTGCAGAGATTACAGTTGCCATCGTAAATTACGTAGTAAGTCATGGGATTGTAAGCGTAAGGAGTGTTGTGAGTCTTAAGTTGGCTGGCGATCGGAGTTCAAAGGGAGGATTGAGTGCATCTTGCTTGTGACCGTCTAACCTCTGCTTGCTTTTAGTAACTAACCACCAGTAACTCTTACCTGCCTTTTACCTCTCTTAATGATAACGGTGTTTTCAGCTACAGTCCTGAGGGCAGGCGCGATCGAGAATAGAGGACTGATCTTTACCAAGTCGATGGAGCATCGGCATTCTCAAGCATGAAACCACGCATCATCGTTTGCGGCTTGGGTACAACTGGATACAAAATTCTCTGCCTCCTGCGGCAGCAGGGCGTGCATGTGGTAGGCATTCATCACCGTCCACTGGCTGTCGAGAAAGAAAATGTCATTATTGGCGATGCACAGGCTGCTGCTACCTTGCTCCAAGCGGGTATTCGAGACGCGCAAACGTTGGTATTAACAGACAGCGATGATGGCTTGAACCTGGCAGTGTTGATGCAAGCGCGTGTGCTTAACCCTCGGATTCGCATGATCAATCGGCTGTTTCATACAAGCCTGGGCGATCGCCTGGATCCGACCCTGCCCGATCACATCAGTATGAGTGTGGCTTCCCTGGCAGCACCCATTTTTGTCTTTGCAGCGCTGGGAGAGGCGGCGATCGGGCAATTGCACTTGTTCAAGCAAACCTGGCCCATCCACGAAGAACCCATCGAAGACAACTATCCCTGGCTGGGGCGCAAACTTAGCGAATTGTGGGAAGACCGCGATCGCATCCGACTTTGTGCCGTTGTATCTAGAAACTCATAGCCAAACCATTCACGGTTGGGATTTGCTGGAGGTTTGCCTTAGCGCGGGCGATGTGCTGTATTTGACTATGCCAGCCACCCGCCTAGAACAGCTCTGGCGAGTACCTTCTGCCATGACACGATCGGTCAGTTAACAACCCTTTTGATCGATGCTCAGACCTCCAACTTCTTTAAGAGGTCGTCGGTCTTTGTTTCCTTCTAACCCACGATCGCGCCACTACACGAACTTCCCGCTCCAGCAGTGCAGCCAAAGCAATGATGCCCGATCACAATCTCACGCTGGGCAAGAAACGATGGGTTGAAGTCGCGGATGTGGGGTCGTTGTCCATTGGGTTGCTGTGCTTCGAGATCCAGCATTTGATTGAAATCGCAGTCAAAAATGCGTCCGTCCCAGGCAATAGAGAGTGTATTGCGGCACATCAACCCTGCAATAGTGCCGGGATTAAACGCATTCACGAGGCGCTCCATGTAGGCTTGCAAGTTGCCTGATGTCTCTAGCCATTCCAGATAGCGCGAAAGCGGCATATTGTTCAGAGCAATGAGACGATCGAAGGTGATCCCATAATTTTCTTGCAACCCTGCTTTCCATTCTTTTTCAATGCACGGGTTGTTTTTAGCAAGGCAGGTGCCCACCGGATTCGTGACCAACACCAATGGACGGTGAGGGTCGCCCTGTCCATAGCCTGCTGCGTTGAGACGCTGCAAGGCGGCGATCGATTTCTCAAAGGTGCCATCGCCTCTCTGAGTATCAGTGGCCTCCTGACGGTAGTGCGGCAGCGAACACACAATCTCTACGCCGCGTGCAGCCAACCATTCGGGCAGATCTTGCATTCGTGGTAGCAAGAGAACGGTTAAGTTGCAGCGATCAATCACGTGCTTACCACGTGCGATACATTGATCCACCAGGTAGCGAAAATGTGGATTGAGTTCGGGCGCACCGCCTGTAATATCAACCGTGTGAGCATCCGTTTGATCCAGCGCTTGCAGGCAGGCATCGATCGTCGATCGATCCATGTTCTCTGCGGTGCGAGTCGGACCCGCATCCACATGGCAATGACTGCACGTCATATTACAGAGCTTGCCGATGTTGATTTGAAAGATCTCTAGCCTGGTAGGTTGCAGCGTTTGCCACTGATGAGCCGCCAGGGTTTGAGCGAAATTTCCTTGCTGCGGCGTTTGGGACAAATCAACGGCTGCCAAGTCTGCAAGCTGTTGTTGCGGGTCAGCCAACCGCGATCGTCCGTAGAGCAATGCCGTAGTTACTTTGGACGCGATCGTGGAGGGGTGCTGCTCGAATCCATTCTCGATGCCTGATGTCAAGTCTTGTACCGTTTCAGACATTAAAAATCCTTTGCAGTCTGTAGATAGTCTTCTGTTAAAAGCTTATCGTCTATAAACGGTTGTTAACGTCTCCCGCCAGAATCTAGCCGATCGTGTTTCAGACGTATGGATCTAAAAGAGAAGATACATTCTTTGCTAAGGTACAAGGGTTAAACCTGAAATTCAAGCAGCAAACAAGCATTTTACTGTCTCCTTTTGCCGATTTGCTTTCTCATTTCAGTAGTTTTCGCAAGCAAAAGCGCAACCTGCTGTCTTATTTTGACTGCTTGTTGATTCCTTGCAAGCGATCGCCTACTTATCACAACCCATTCATCATAGCCATTGTTGGCTCGTAACCCTGTTAGTGCTGCGAGGTAAAGCTTGCAGCAGAGTAAGTTAGCTCATTCACCTTGTGGCGCTTTGCCGTTGAAGTTCTCTGCTGCCAGACATTTTACCGCTTGTAAACGCCACCCCGTCCTCGATAGACTTCGAGCATCTGCTTCATCTCAGCCGCCATGCTTTTCATCTCAGCCATCATTGCCTGTTGCTGTTGGTGGACAGCTTGCACAGTAGCCTTGCCAGTAGCCGCAGGTTGTCTGAGTGAAATGGTGTCAAACCGCGACTGGCTCAGTGTTTCAAGTCGCGACAGTATCACTTGCTGCTGCTTGTACAAATCGGTCATTGTGGGAGTCTGTCCACTGGGCAGAGACGTGAGTGCTTTTATTTCTGCCATCATCGTTTTCATTTGCGCCATTAGCGCCTGCATCTCATCAGTCAACACCTTCTGCTCGCGGAACATTTGCTCGATCGTCATTGAGTTCGATTGAGCAATTGCAGCAGTCGGCGTTTTAGCTCCGACGGGTACTGTAACAGACAGAATCAATAGGCTAGACAAAACACCGTAAGCAACTCTTTTCATTGAGCATCTCCTGGACATATTTAATGGATTGATACACTTCATCTTAAGATGCTAATATAGCGGTTCTCAAGCTAGTGGGGTACAGCCGATCCCCGACTGGAAAGGACTTCAAGGCTGGAAGTGTACCGCACCAGACTAAGAACCGCTATAGCATTTATTGAAGTGAAGGCTATAACAAATCTAAGCAAGCTCCATGAGAAAACAATTAGAAATAAATTAGGTTCGCATGAGTACTCAGTCCATAGCAACACTTCTAGCTGCTATGTGCGTTAACCCGTAACATTAGCTTGCTGTTAGCGTAACGCATACAAGGTATTCGCAAGAATACCTTGTATGCCAATACTGCTGACATTAAAGTCATTTGTCTCAAAGTCATTTGTCTCAGAGCTTTCTCATTCTATTCTTAATTAGTTCCCAGCCTTCTCCTCAATGCGTTCCTCAAAATAAAGCATATGAGGGTACTTTAAATTCACATAAGCTTGAAGCTTGCTTTAGAAGCGCTGCTGAGTGGTTAAATGCCCTAACCGATACATCTGAGAAGGCTAGAACTATGTTAGTTGATACTCGGCGCATCACGCTGACGAACGACAACTTTGAGCTTGAAGTACTGAAAGCTCAAACTCTCGTACTGGTTGATTGTTGGGCGAGTTGGTGCGGTTCCTTTCAACAGATCAATCCCGTCATTGAGGACGTGGCGATCGAGTTTGCTGGACAAATCAAGGTTGGCAGGCTAAATATTGTAAAAGCTGAAGCGCTTGCAGCCCGGTACGGTATTCGTGCTGTACCGACGCTGCTCTTGTTTAGCAATGGACAAGTGCTAGAGCAAGTGATCGGTGGTGTTTCCAGTCTAGCGCTTACCAACAAACTCAATGCCTTGCTTTTAGTAAGCAATTCGAGTAGGAGTCGGATTGGCTGTTTATGAATCTTTTACAACTCAATCAGCTTCCAGCCGAACTGCAAGCAGCGGCTTCATTTAAGGTTCTTGCGGCTGGAGAGCTTCTCTTTGCTCAACATGAGCGAGCAGAGGCAGTCTTTATCCTGGAATCAGGGCACATTCAGTTACTCAACTACACGGAAGATGGACAGCAAATCAATCACTACGGAGTCAGTACCGGCGAGAGCTTTGCTGAAGTGGCGTTGTTCAATGAATGCTATGTTTGCACTGCGATCGCCACAATCCCATCGAAAGTTTGGCTCTTACCGAAGCAGCCATTTCTAATCGCTTTAAAGCAACATCCAGATCTGACCGAACGCTTTATGGAAGGACTGGCGCGGCGCTTGCATGAAAGCAAACTTCTGCTGGAATTACGCAGTATCCGTTCTGCTCGAAGACGGATACTGCATTATTTGCAACTGAATGTGCAGCCGGATGGCATCACGGTGGACTTCGATCGACCGCTTAAAGCGATTGCAGATGACCTGGGCTTAACACCAGAAGCTCTATCGCGTGGGTTGAAGCAGCTTCATAAGGAGGAAAAAATTGACCGAAGGAAACGAAAGGTTACATTACGTAAAGAAGTCTCCGAACTTGATTTCAATCATGGCACTTTCAATGCTAGCCCCCTAAACTGCAAAATAACCTAACTCCAGAGTTTAAGCGGATCTCTATTCTCAATCTGCTCCGAAAAGCGAACTATGGATTTGCAGAATCTTCACCCCTATGAACACGAACACCAAGTTCTGGAGTTCTTAGCGGCGTTGAGCTATCGATCGGGCGATCTTGGTCGATACTTACATGAAATTGCCTGTGGGGTTAGTCACATCATCCAGTCTGACTGGTCAATTGTTACGGTATGTCAGGGCGAAACGGGTCAGGTAGTGGCAAACAGCCTAGGACTGAGCGAAGGCGACAACGGCTTTTCAATGCATGGCACGTTGGTGAGCGAGATCAGTGAAACGGGACGATCGCTCATTATTGAAGATATTCGACAGGATCCGAGGCATTGCAAACCATCGGAAGACTATCTCTGCTATATGGGTGTACCATTGCGAACCATTGAGGGTGAAGTCAGTGGCACCATCTGCTCCTTTTTTCGGCAGCCACGTCAATTTACGGAGACTGAAATTCGCACAGTAGAGCTATTTGCTGAACGTGCTGCTACCGCCATTGATAATTATCGTCTCTATCAACAGCAGCAAAAATTTAACGAACTCTTGGAGCAAGAAGTAGCGAACCGTACAGAGGAACTGCGAGTTGCGCAGGCAAAACTGGTGGAACGAGAGCGCTTAGCGGCAATTGGTGAGTTTGCCGCCATGATTGTGCATGAAGTGCGCAATCCACTCACCACGATGGTGATGGGCTTAAGGTATGCGGAGAAACAGCTTTCGACTGCATCGGCTCACGATCGACTGTCCCTCTCTTTAAGTGAAGCCGATCGTCTCCAGCAGTTATTGAATGAGATTTTGCTTTACGCCAAGCCCCAGGTATTGCACCTTGTAAAGCTCAACATCGGTGATTTTCTAAGCGAACTGCTTGGGCAAATGCACGAGCTGCCAGAAGCCGTGGAGCGCTCAATCGAACTCAGAAATGCTGCATGTGAGGTAGAAATTTTAGGAGATTTGAATAAGCTGAAACAGGTATTTATCAATCTATTACGCAATGCCTGTGAAGCGATCGCGCCAGGTGATATTGTTACCTGCGAACTAATAAATGGCAGCAAGCCGGCTCAGATTTGCATTCGTGTCCATAATGGGGGTGATCCCATTCCATCAGAGATGCTGCCAAGACTTACCGAGCCTTTTTGCTCCACTAAAGCGTCTGGAACGGGTCTCGGACTGGCGATCGTCAAGCGTATTGTGACGGCGCATCGGGGAGAACTATCGATTCAATCAGATGCACTCACAGGCACAACAGTGGATGTTCATCTACCCGTAGCAGATGAACATCCACCACTGGACAGAAAGGAACCATTCTCTTAGCCTCATCCCTCACGGTGCAAGATCTGATGGCAGTCTTGAGCGATCGCCCAATCCTCTTGTGTATGGATGACGAAGACGCGTGCAGTTGAATCTGCTGTAGCAATCTCTTGATCAACTGGATGGTTTTGATTTTTGTCTGCGTCAAGTTTTAAGCCCATAAACGCAAAAGGCTCACAGGCAAGGGAGCGAACGAGCGCTGCATTCTCGCCCACGCCTGCTGTGAAGACAAGGGCATCTAAGCCGCCCAAGCTTGCAAGCATGGCACCGATGCACGATCGCAGGCGATGGATATAGATATCTAACGCTAGTTGGGCGTGTGGATTCCCGGTGTCGATCGCCTTCATCACCTGACGGAGATCGGCTGACACACCGGAGATGCCCATCAATCCAGAGGCTTTATTCAGTTCCTGGTCTAACTGGTCGGCAGTGTAGCCTTCCTGCCGCATGAGGTGAATCAGAATGCCAGGATCAACGGAGCCAGAGCGAGTACCCATCATGAGTCCTTCCAAGGGTGTGAAACCCATCGTAGTATCAATGCTGTGCCCGTGCTGGATGGCAGACAGGGAACAACCATTGCCAAGATGGCAAACGATCAAGCGCAAGTCTTTCAAATCGCGCTGCAAAAGTTGGGCAACGCGATGGGCACAGTATTGATGGCTAATGCCATGAAACCCATAGCGTCGAATGCCTAACTCAACCCATTTGTAGGGACCTGGATAAATGGCAGCCGCATCGGGAAGATGACTATGGAACGCCGTGTCAAAGGCAGCGATTTGCGGGACATCCATACCTAACGCAAGCTCGATCGCCTCAATGCCTTCTAAATTAGCAGGATTATGGGCAGGTGCGAGGACTGCAAGCTGGGCGATCGCCGCTTTTACCGCTGGTGTGACTCGCACACTCTCCCGATAGTCTTGCCCGCCATGCACCACGCGATGCCCCACGACATCGATCGCGGAGGGCTGCTCAATGACTTTGGTTTTCCCTGTCCAGAGGGTTTTCAGCATGTGGGCAATGACTTCTGGTCGCTTCTGAATGGGCAGTTCTTCCTCTAGCACCGCACCAGCAGCCGTTTTAACTTTGATTGCTGCCAAGCCCTGGTGATGCGTCCAATCTACAACAGCGTCCCACAGTGGCTCAGGAGGCTGCTCTGGAAGCGTCTCATCGTCAACCTCGTAAAGGCAACTTTTCTGGCTGCTAGAGCCTGCATTGAGGATCAATATTTTCATAAATTAGCTTCTGAAACGCATGAATTCAACAATATCGCTCCCTAAATCACACAGAGATGACAGAAAGCAGATCCTGCAATTATGTAATAGCGCTTTGCTTAACTGCTTGCCTCTATCAGAGTGAAGGGGTTTGATTAGCCCTTGTCAGCGTTGGCGATCGTGTGAATTTTGAGAAAATTCGTGCTGCCTGCTTTGCCCATTGGGATGCCGCCGATGATGAGAATGGAGAACTGCTGGAAGGACCGATCGTCGCGACAATTTTGGTGCGGTGGATGAGGGCTTTCATAGTCATCTTTTCTCCATAGCAGCATCAAGCCGCTTACAACAAAGCAGTTCTCGATGGGACGTAGTCAGCAATTTCGACCTGCACAGGCTCGACGTTCCAGATGCTTTGGCAGTACTCACGAATGGAACGATCGCTCGAAAATTTGCCCATCCGCGCGGTCGCGAGGATCGATTTGCGCGTCCAGGCATCCTGATCACGATAGAGATGGCTTACCTGCATCTGGCAATCGATATAGGACTGATAATCTGCCAGCAACAGGTAGTAGTCGGAGGACAAGAGGAGGTGTACTAGCGGTTGGAACAGCTCTGTGTCGCCGTCAGACAGGGTGCCATTCGTTAACACGTCGATCGCCCCCTTCAAGTCTGAGTTGGCGTTGTAAACCTCCCAGGGGTTGTAACCCGTTGCTCGTAAAACCGCCGCTTCTGTAGCCGTCAACCCAAACTGGAAAACATTGTCTGCACCAACTTCCTGAAACAGCTCTAAATTAGAACCATCGGGTGTGCCAATAATCAGTCCACCGTTCAGCGCTGCCATCATATTGCCTGTATCAGAAGCTTCCATGCCTGCTGTGGAAAGGTGCTCTGCCAGGTCGGCAGCGGGAAGAATCTGCTGAGCCGCCTTGAGGGTGAAAGCAGGCAGAAAGACGACTTTGAGCCGTCCTCTAACGTCTGGATCAGCATTAACCAGATCGGCAACGGCATGAATCAACTTAATGATCAGCTTGGCGGTGAAATAGTCTGGTGCTGCTTTACCGCTGAAGATGAAGGTGCGAGGCACTAAATCCACATCAGGATTGGCTTTAATGCGGTTGTAGAGCGTGAGGATATGCAGAACGTTCAGGTGCTGTCGCTTATATTCGTGCAGCACCATTGTCTGGATGTCGAATAAGGAATTGACATCCACATCAATGCCCGTTTGTTGATGCACGATCGCCGCCAGATCTCGCTTGGCGGCTTGTTTCACCTGCTGCCACTCGTGCCGGAAGTTTCCATCGTCAGCGGCATCAGCTAACTGATGCAGTTCATCTAGATTTGTGATCCAGCGATCGCCAAGACGACGGGTAATTAAGTCTGCCAGTCGGGGGTTGCTCAGCCGCAAAAAGCGACGGGGAGAAATGCCATTGGTCTTGTTACTGAACCGATCGGGATACAGCGCATAAAAGTCAGACAAAAGCGTCTGCTCCAGCAGCTCAGTGTGCAGGGCCGAAACACCGTTGATGGCATGGGTGCCTACACACGCCAGGTTGGTCAACCGAACGTGACGATCGCCCATTTCGTCAATCAGCGATAGGCGACGGCGGTGGTCAAGATCATCACCAGCCTGAAGATGGATTGCTTCCAAAAAGCGCGCGTTGATCTCAAAGATAATTTCTAGATGCCGGGGCAGGATGGAAGCGAGGATGGCGATCGACCAGCGATCGTCCAGCGTTTCTGGCATCAGGCTGTGGTTGGTATACGAAAGTGTGTTGCGCGTAGTCTCCCATGCTTGACTCCATTCAAGCCCATGTTCATCGACTAGCAACCGCATTAATTCTGGGATTGCTAACGTAGTGTCCGTATCGTTGAGTTGGAGGGCAACCCGCTCATGGAGCGTTTCAATGGCTCTCCCTGCACCTAAATGCAAGCGGATTGCATCCTGTAACGCGCAAGAGACGAGGAAGAACTGCTGTTTCAGGCGTAATTCCTGTCCTTGAAATTCCACATCAACAGGATAAAGCACTTTGCCCAACGGACTGTCGCTTTCCGCCCGCCATAAACGCAGCAAATTGACCGTTTTCACCTGGTAGCCCAGAATCGGCGTGTCGTAGGGAATGCCCTTAACAACCTCCTGGGGAATCCATCGCACTCGATAGCGTCCTTCCTCATCCAGAGACGCTTCCGTACGTCCGCCAAACTTCACCTCTGCTATACCATCGGGACGTTTAATTTCCCAGGGATTGCCCCCTTGCAGCCAGGTATCGGGCGTTTCCACCTGCCAACCATCGTGAATTTCCTGGTCAAAGAAGCCCTTTTCGTAGCGAATGCCGTAACCGATCGCTGGCATGGCTTGTGTTGACATTGACTCCAGATAGCAGACCATCAGCCGCCCTAAGCCACCTTTGCCAAGTCCCGGTTCTGCTTCCTGATCACACACCGCATCAAGATTTAGCCCTAAGTCCTGAATGCCCTGTCGCACGAGGTCAATGCTGCCCAGGTTGACCAGGTTGTTCTGTAAGTGTGCTCCCGGTGTATATTCAGCCGACACTTCGCCAATCCAACGATTGTCTAGACGGGTTAAGAACGCTTCTGGGGTCTCAAACTGCATCAGGCGATCGCGCACCATATAAGCCAGCACCGTGTAGCAGTCTTGGGGCGTTGCTTCCTCCAAAGCTTTGCCCTGAAAGCGCAGCAGGTTATCCCGAAAGGCTTGTTTGAACGTTTCGACGCTAAACCCTTCGCGGACATCCCCCAGAGGAATCACGCTGGCGATGGCGCTGATGGGGCTACGAGCCTCTGACGCGATCGGTTGAGGAGGCGTTGCAGTCGGTGACGAGTCAGGCACGATCGCATCAGTCGGTGCTTCAGGGGATTTTGGCTCAACTATTGGCTCATTGATCGTGGCTTCCAGCGTCGTTAGCTCGGCAATGATTGCATCAGAGATGGATTCAGCCGCGATCGCGTCAGGCATGGCTGGCTCCGCTACGATCAATTCCAGCGCTGTTGCCTCATCAGCAGTTGTCTCCGGACTGGTTGTCTCAGAGCTGATTGATTCACCGGACGTAGGGATCGTGGCATCAGCCGCGATCGATTCAGGAATCGTGGCTTCAGTAAGGATTGCTTCGGTTACGGTAGGCTTAGCGATCGACGGTATAGGAACGGCTGCTTCAATAACGCCTGGTTCCGCTTCTAACTCAGTGAGGTACTGAGTAACGGTTTCATCACGCGGTCGTAATTCAGCCGCCCGTACAAAATTACTCCTCGCTTCCTTGCGCCGTCCCAAGTTGATCAGCGCTTTGCCTTTGGCGATCCAGGCATCGGCAAAACTGGGATTCAGTTCGATCGCCCGATCGAAGCAACCCAGGGCTGTCCCATATTGCCCTGCTGCAACCAGCTCAACGCCATGTGCATAAACCTGCTGAGCATCTGTCCAATAGTTGTCTCGCCGCTCAGTTGGCAGCACTTGACCGATGATGGCAGCCGTTCCTGCTGCGATCGCGGTGATTGGATTGGGATCTGACTCTTCTTCTGACTCTTCTACGGTTGGCGCTTCTACTGGACTTAGCGTTACGTCTGGAGTCTGCGCGACTATTTGTGCCTCTAAAATTGACTCAGTGTTTGCGTGCGTGCCACTGCCTGCTGTCTGTGTCGGTTCTGTAAGCATTTGGGAACCTGTTGGTGTCACCAGAGTAGCCGTCATGGGTCGGTTCTCTGGGGGAGATGGCGGACGAGCAGCGATCGAGTCAGAAGAGCGGGTCGCTGAAGGCTGCAACGGCTTCGGCTCAAAACGTTTCAGCGCCCATTGAAAAATGAGTCCCAGCAAACCCAGAGGCAGCACCAACCGCAGCCACCAGGGAAGCGCCTTGGAGGTTTGGGCAAAGGGCGACGTGTCTGGCTCGTCAGTCTGCACAACAGAAATCATGGGTGCAGGCTTAAAAGCATCCACAACAGCGGTGGCTTCGGCTGTTTTAGCATCAGCAATGGCTGACTGTCCGGCTGCTGCGGTTGCCAAACCAAGGAAGGAACTGGCGGCTAAAGCTGGGGCTTTTTTGTAAGCATAGCCACGTGGCTGAGCGTAGGGGTAGAGCGGATCATCGGGCAACGCTTCGTGCATCACCACCAGCTTGACGACGCGGGCTTTGTTCTGGTTGATGACCTGGCTGGCGATCGCATAGCCGATGCCGTCCGTGCTCAATTGTCGAATGACGGTTGCTGTATCATCGTCCTCAAGCTGCACGGCATTCGCGCCGATGGTCAATCCCTCTGGTTGAAAAATCCCGTAGCGGCTGAGGGCAAGGCGGGTATCGCTTGTGAGGGGGCGATCGATCACCCGAATTACACCTGGAGACCCGCCCACGTCTGACCAGTCGGTAATGTCACCCCGCAGCATTTGGACAAATTGCTCAACAGTCAGATTGCCCTTAAAGGGATTGTTGCTTCCCACTAAAACCGCAATGCGTTCCTGACTGAGCGGCATTTCGACCAGCCCGTTTGCCTTTTCTGCTTCAGTGAGCGGGCGACCAATCGCCGCCAAATCAATCTCATCCTTAAGCAACGCTTGCAGCGCAGCATCCGTACCCTGAGCGTCAAGCTCCACCTGCGTACCAGGAAACTCCTGCTGATAGCGATCCTTCAGGCGTTGGTTAATCAGAGCCATGCTGCCGTCGCCATCAATGCGCACCGTCGTTTGATCGGGTACGCTGGTCGGCAGGGGAAACGTCGGCAAAGACAGGGTTGGATCAGGAGCCGCGATCGCAGCCTGCGTCCTGATCAGAGGCGTAGAGACGACGACTAGCAGTGCAACGTTGAGGATAAAGCGAACCGTTTTCTGACGCATAGAAACCTCGGACAGTGAAAGTGCGAGAGGAAGCTATCCACATTCTTTGGGAAAAGGCACGAATTCATAGGTACTCTCCAACACTTTTTTGTGGCAACCTTGAGAAATTCAGCATGATACACAGATTTTGGTAGTCATTTCGGTGTTTGAGCTTGCAGACGCAGTTTTTGCGATCAGAGAGCTGATTTTCACAGAACATCGTTATGCTCCTTCAACCCAGGCAACAATCCCAAAAAGGAGAAACAGTAGTCCTCCTAGACCTGTGATGAGCCTTTCTGAAAGGTGTGCTGCGAGTAACCGTCCGCCTACTACTGCGATCGCGGCACAAATGGCATGTCCGACAATTGCGCCTGCCGTCACCCCCCAAGGGTTATTAGCGGCTGCCAGCGCAATCGTGGCAAACTGTGTGCGATCGCCCCACTCTCCCATAAACGTCAGCGCAAACGACTGTAGAACAACACCTCGCCTTCCCACGAGTGTACCAGCCTGCTCAATCGTCTCCTCAGCGTCTTTCACATCCTCACAAACAGCCATACGAGACATCTGGCTGGCATCGTACAGCAACTTGAAGCCAAAGCCGACGAACAGCACGATTTCAGCAATGTGGAGCGGTGTTTTGGGCAGCAGCGAAACGACCTGTCCCATGAGCACCGATAGCACAGTCATTGCCGCCAACGCTGCGATCGCGCCGACAAACACCAGTCGGCGCGAGTGCCGCATCGCCAAAAGCATCGCGATAAAAAACGTTTTATCGCCCAATTCCGAGACTGTAATTAGCAGTAATCCTGCTGTAAAGGCTGACAACATTGGCTCAAGCTCCTTAGGTCTTAATGACCTCTAAGTGAGCTTGATGAGAACCATGACAGCTTCACCAAGCTCACAGTTAATGTGAACTCAGTGAAGGTCTCGCTTGCAAATAGTGGTTAGCGGTTAGTTAGTGGTTGTTAGTTGAGTTGCCATTGCATCTGTCAACTAATCACTAAAACCCAACTCCAAAAACTTTTATTTGTCATCTGAGCCAGGCTCATCGCCAGTATGTTGACTCAAATGGGCTGGCAATAAACCAGCAGCTACTCCCCTTCAAACACAGCCATTATATCAGGTTTTCTGCAAGACAGCCAACAAACGAAACCATTAAGGCTACGGTACTTGCCAGAGACGAGCGGGCTTTAGGAATTGGAGGGTGCCACGCGATCGCTCCAGTGACTGTCTTAACTGGCTTGACGGACGAAAGGCGAGCACAGTTGCACCATCAGTTTGTGACTTAAACGACTCGGTTGTCACCCAGTCAGCATTTTGATTCAGCAAGAGCATGCGTACAGTTGGCTCTAGCCGATAGCTGAGTGAAATCAGATCACCCAGATTAATGAAATCATCCCCACGATCGCTCACAATCATCGGGAACGGTACAGCGTTGATCAGGCGGGCAGCCGCAGCATTAAAGTAGCTCACGTCTTTACTCCACCAGGTATCAGAGGCGGCACTCAGCGTACAGGACGCAACGCTGGCAGTCAAGAGCAAGGGCAAGACCACTCGCCAAAACCAACGCTGCATGAACGTCAGCGTATAGGGTGTGAACCGCAGGCGAAACCGAGTCGCTGACGTTGGTCGCAGCGGTATACGACTAAGATAGTGGGGTTTGGGCGAGAGCTTTGTAGCAATGAGGTAAGCGATCGCTAGCTGAATGCCAGGATAGCAAGAGATGAGATAACGGCTGACGGCTGATCGCTTGCCGCCCTGAATCAAATCTGGCAATGCCAGTAACAAAAAAGGCACCACTGTTGACGTGAGTACAAACAGCCAGACCGAGCGATCGCACCGTTGTACCAGCGTGTAGAATGCCAGCCCAAACAGCAACACGATCGGCACTCGCAGCGCAAACGTCCAGGGATTGTCAAAGCCAAAATCGAAATCGATAAACAGAGCCGTAAAGTTTAGCGTCCAGAGTTTTGCCAGGTAATCAAAGCCTTGCTTGATGGCTGCCCAGTTTGTCGCGTCAAGCGCACGCTGAACGTTCATCACCATCACCACCAGCCACGGTACATAAAGCACAACAGCAGCCGTGAGTGATAGACCAAAACCCGCCAGCCGTTGCGCGATCTTAGCGCCTCGTCCCTCTGCAATCGTGTCCAGCACGACATAGACTCCGTGCCCAACCAAAGTCAGCGCAAAAAAGGGATGCGTATACAAGCCGATCGTGACTGCCAACCCATACAAGCCCCAGTGCTGCCAGACAGGTGGCGGGCGTTTGAGCACATCGCGGGAGCGAATTTTTTGCACGTTGGACAGCCGGATTGCACGTAGCAGCAGATAGTGACTGGCAATCACGGCTAATGTCAGCATGCTATACTGGCGCGCCGTTTGAGCAAACAGCACATCAAACGGAGAAAGTGCCAGAAACGTAGTTGCTAGCAGTGCTACCGACTGCGAGGCGAACAGTTCCCAGGCAAGAGCATACATGGACGGCAAAGACAGCAAACTAATGAGCGCTGCCAGCAAGCGTGGTGCCGTCAGGAGGCTGCCAAAGATCGCTTGAAGCGGCTCGCCTAAGACCTGCACCCAGGCACGATCGAGCAAAAAATAAAGTGGAGGATGCTGAGGGTCTTCTACTGCTAGCGATCGCACCGTATCCATTGGCGTACTGCCTGGCTTGATCTGCTGAAAGCGCAGCAGGTCTTTCGCTGCAAAAACCCGATTCTGGAACATCTCCTGGCTAATGTCTTGCACTGTATAGCCAGCGGCACGTAGTGATGTGTACACTTCGTCGTGCCAATACACTTTGTGGTTCAGGTTGACGAAACGAAACACAATGCCTACAACCAGCAGAGACACAACCAGCCAGCGCAACCAGTCGGGAGACAGCGGACGATTCTGGTCAACCACAGCTTTCATAAGGTTGGTATTGCATGCGTTGAAGCGTTCGGCAGACGCTGTCTTTGCAGCCACAGAAAACGTACCAAAACGCTTCGAGCGTAGCGATCCAGACGTCTCTTAACTGGCGAAAATTGTCATTGGCAAGCACAGCGTCAGTCATGATGGTTTCATGCTGACGCTCCTGCTTAAGCTGTCAAGAAAGAGCGTCAGTATCAGGCGATGCATACGTTGAGGAGGCGCAGAGTGGGTTAACTGCACAGAACCATTATGAACGCGATCGCCGCTTTTTGAGCGATCGCGTTAACTGTGACAAGATTATGGCTGGGGAACCCATACTGAAACAGAACCCGCATCGCAGCGAAAATCAGCCCAGCCCTCATCATCGGTTGTGATGGGTTCGGCGATATGTTCAGTGATGTCAATGTAGGTACGGTTGGGTTGTCCAACTTCCATCCGCTTCGTGCCTTCTCCGCCGTTACTCAGCAAAACTGCCATGCCGCCAGGGTTTTCTTCGTCGCCCAAGCGTGTCCAACCGAGGGTGTTTGCATGATCGAAATAATCATACTGGTCGCCATAGCCATAGGTTTGACGGGCGTACAAGAATTTATCAATGATCCATTGATGACTGTCCAGCCAAATCTCATACTCATTGCCATCGCGACCCGTATCCTTGTAATGAGCACCGTAGTAATCGGCATAGAAAATACAGGGATAGCCCTCGCTGCGGAGGAGGATTAAGGCATAAGCCAACGGTTTGAACCAACCTTCTACTACAGACTCTAATGCCTGTAAGGGTTGTGAATCGTGATTGTCAACCAGGGTAACGGCTAGAGCTGGCTGATCTTTCACCAGGGTGTTATCAAAAATCTGTCGCATATCATAGCCATTGCCCTGAGTACTGGCAACGCTAAAGTTGTAGTGCAAGGGCGCATCAAACAACAGCACATCGCCACCTGTGACCTCAATGAAGTGGTGTAGCGCTTCCACTTCATAGGACCAATACTCACCGACCGCAAAAAGATTGCGCCCAGCGTGTTGACGGCAGTGTTGCAGCCATTCTGGGAAAAAGCCAGCTTTGACGTGTTTGACGGCATCGAAACGAAAGCCATCGACATTCGTGGTATCGACGAACCATTCACCCCAGCGCTTTAACTCATCACGCACTTCTGGCTGCTCCATGTCCAGGTCGCAGCCCATGAGATAGTCGAAAGCGCCTTTTTCCAGGTCAACCTGTTGGTCAAACTGTTTGTCTTTGAACAGGTAAACGGCGTTCTCACCTTCGTTGTAAACGTTGTAGTCTACGGCATCGAAGTGCCACCAATGCCACTCCATCTCAGAATATTTGCCCTTGCGACCGGGGAAGGTAAAGTGAGTCCACACTTTAATCGTTTGCATGTCGCCGATCGGCTGGTTGCGATTTTCAGGATTATAGGGAGTTGCTTCCACTTCTTCAGGTTCATCTGCCCCTAACTTGTGGTTGAGAACAACATCGGCATAAACTCGGATACCCGCTTCCTTCGCCGCTTTGACCGCAGCAATGTACTCCTCTTTGGTGCCGTACTTTGTTCGCACCGAGCCTTTCTGGTCAAACTCGCCCAAGTCAAACATGTCGTAAACCCCGTAGCCAACGTCATATCCACCGCCTGTCCCTTTGTAAGCGGGAGGTAGCCAAACGGCGGTCACACCAGCCTCTGCCAGCCCTTCAACTCTTTCTGAAAACTCGTTCCAAAGGTTACCATCGGGCGGGATATACCAGTGGAAATACTGCATCATCACACCATTCAACTGAGCCATATGTATCCCCTAGAAGAATCGATTGTTAACGTTGACTGTGACCATGATGACTATAAGCTGAAGCATTTTTTTGCGTCTCTCTACCAGCAGATAGAAACAAGCATTACTCAAAAGCTGTGCTTGGAGGCTGTTTGAAAAGTGTCTGGCGGTTAAAACCGCGATTACAGACACAAAGTCTGCCAGCGCAGATTACAGCAAAGCCGAGGGTTCCATAACCTGCGTTTCTTGATGCCGCAAGGCTACAGGTAGGCTTGCCTATATAGCCGTGACTTCGGTTGCTCAAACTTCAGTTGCCCAGACTACAAGGATCGTGACGTTTCAAACCATCATCCTAGCTGCCACCGTTTTCTTCTCTCCGTGACAGCTCTTGAGCCAGATTTTCCTGAAGTGCCCCCAAAACCGCGATCGGGTCAGCCGCTTCTTGCATCACTTCAGCCTCTGGATCATGTCGATCGAGCACCTCAGGCAAGTCAGCACGGAGTTCTTCTAGAAGCGCAATGATTTTGGCAATCTTCTGCTCGGAGAGCAAGTTAAGCTGTAGCATCAATTGCGATCGCTGTTCGGCAAAGTTTTCTTGGCGCGTTTGACGTACTAGCACTCCGGTTGAAATCACTAAAGCGGCTGCGTCCAATCCCTGTGCTGACCAGCTAAATGGAGGCAGATCAAAGGGCAGCCAAGACTCAAAAAAACTGCCTACAATCCAGCATGTCAGGCTGAGCAGCAACCCATACAAAAAGATCGATCGACCAAAGAACGTTGCGCTCGTTTCTAGTAGATGCTGAAGGGCGGGAGTCCCTCGCTCTTCCTGGATATGAAGTGACGTAATCGCTTCAATATTTTTAGTGATGGGGTCTGGCAAGGGAGCCGTGAACACTTGATTGCGACCAACGTTCAAGTTAAGAACGTTAGTTTTTGAACTGACGGCTGGATTGTTACTGTCGTCTACGTTGGGCATGCTGCAACGGTTAAAGCTGGATGCCCCAGTTATTGCTTAGCTTCCCACTCAGAAGGAGAATCTGTTGCGATCGTCCCTACTTGCAGTGTGTCCAGGTTTGGTGATGGCGCTCAGACCTGGCAATGCATGTCAAAAGAATAGGGGCGATCGCCAGGATGTGAGTCAACTCTAAGCAATGGGCGGTCGTGGGTTGAAACCTGGCGCGATCGCCCCTCAACGTGCCAGCAGTTCTTTAATGGCATCGTCAATAAACTGGGTATCCACCGCATTCACGCCACCGCCTGCAAAGTGACCCCAAACCGATTTGATCACGCGGAGTTCAGCATTGGGCATGTATTTGACTTCGTACTCGTTGTCTTCAGGCGGGAAATAGAGATCCATATCCGCAGGCATCACGATCGCCTTGGCTTTGATTGCCCCTAACGCCTTTTCAAAATCGCCATTAAAGCCAGGTGTTTGGCTAATATCGCCGTTCTGCCATGTCCACAGCATTGTCAGCAGATTGTTGGCATCTTTTTTAAGGAAAAACCCTTCCCAAAACGCCACCAAAAAATCCTCTAGTGACGAGTAGCCGATCTGGAGATAGACCTTTTCTCGGTAAAACGCTTGCGACAGTCCCCACCCTGCATAAACGCGTCCGACAGCGCGGAGTCCAGTCGTTGGTGGCTCGTCATACCAGCCGCCTTTCCAGGCAGCATCCGCTTGCAAAGCCGCCTTTACACCTTCAAGAAAGACAATGTTGTGAAGACTGGTTTTCGCTGAGCCACAGAAGGGAAAAATCCGTTCCACCATCTCTGGGTAGCTGATCCCCCATTGGTAGGTCTGACCCGCGCCCATTGACCAGCCAACGACGAGAGCAATGGTTTCAATGCCAAACGCCTCAGTGACGAGCTTATGCTGCACCTGCACGTTGTCGTAGAAGGTGATGTGTGGAAAGCGGCTCTTGTTGTACGGCTGTGGATTGTTGCTAGGTGAGGTAGATAACCCGTTGCCTAGCATGTTGGGAATGATGATGAAATACTTTTGTGGATCAAGCGCCATGCCGTCACCGATCAGCCACTCGTTGTCGTAATGCTGCCCGGAGTACCAGGTGGGATAGACAATGACGTTACTTTTGTCTGCGTTGAGTGTTCCGTAGGTTTTATACGCCAGCTTGGCATCACGCAGGGTTGCGCCGCGTTGAAAAGAAACGTCACCCAGGTGAAAAATTTCGTAGTCAGCCATGACAAATTTAATCAGTGTTGTTGGAGCGACCAAAGGTAACGTCAGCAAAAAGAGTGGCTATAGGTTGAGCGCCACTCCATAACGCTCACTGTATAACCACTCTCCGCTTCAGGTCTTTGCAAGCAGCTTGGTGATGTTAGACCGCAAGATATTTATGCACGAGCGCATCAGTCAAATCTGACGTATGACCATTTGCGACGACCGAGCCTTTTTCCATGATGAAAAACTTTTGAGCAAGCTGACGCGCAAAGTCGATTTTCTGTTCAACCACGACAACTGTGATGCCTTTTTCGCGGTTGATACGCTTCAGAGTTTCTTCGATCTCTTGCACGATCGAGGGTTGAATCCCTTCAGTGGGTTCGTCCAACAGCATGATTTTGGGATTGCTCAACAGTCCTCGCGCGATCGCCAGTTGTTGCTGTTGACCACCGCTCAACAGCCCTCCCTGTCGCTTTAAGTGCTGCTTCAGCATCGGGAAGAATTCAAAGATCTCCTCGGAGATTTTCTTGGACTTTTCCTTTGCGGCGGTCATTCCTAGCTTCAAATTATCCAGCACCGACAGATAAGGAATGATTTCGCGACCTTGGGGAATAAACGAAATGCCATACCGGGCACGCAAATAGGTCGGCGTTTTGGTAATTTCGTCAGCGTCAAACACAATGCTGCCAGACATGACTTTATTCAAACCAATCACACTGCGTAGGAGCGTTGTTTTGCCCACGCCATTGCGACCCAGTATGCACGCGATTTCACCTTTTTCAACCGCCATATCGACGTTGAACAACACAGGCGTTTGACCGTAAGAGACAGTCACATCCGATAGATTAAGCAGCGGCATCGATTCGTTCACGACCTAAATACACCTCAATAACTTTGGAGTTTGTCTGGACTTCTTGCACAGAGCCTTCAGTCAATTTTTCGCCTTGATGCAACACCACAATGCGTTGGGCAATTTGCTTCACAAATTCCATATCATGCTCGATGACCACCACTGCGTGATGAGCCGCCAGCGTTTTGATAATCTCACCCGTCTCATGGGTTTCATCCGGGGTCATACCTGCCGTTGGTTCATCCAGCAGCACCACGGTGGGGTCTTGAGCCAGCACCATACCAATTTCAATCCACTGCTTCTGTCCGTGAGACAGCGATGAAACTTTGGTAAATGCTTTATCCAGTAATCCAATTTGCTCCAGCACCGACTCGATCTTGGCTTTCTTCACGCTGGTGAGTTTGGTTTTGATGGACGCAAACACGCCGTGCGAGCCTTTCAGCGCCAGCAGAATGTTTTCAAACACCGTCAGGTCGTTGTAGACGTTAGGGTTTTGGAACTTGCGCCCAATGCCCATGTGCGCGATCGCGTGAGGGCTTTTGTTGGTAATATCCTGCCCCTTATAGTAGATGTGCCCAGACGCAACTGGCGACTTGCCCACGATCGCATCGAGCAACGTACTTTTGCCCGCGCCATTGGGTCCAATAATGGTGACAATTTCTCGATCGCCCACATCCAAACTCACGCCCTTAATCGCCTGAAAGCCCGAAAAAACGACTTTGACATCTTTAACGGACAAAATTGCTGTACGGGGTTCTGCCCTGGAATCAGTAGTAGACATGAGCGTGTCCATAGACCTGACCTTGTATGTTCAATGATACGTAACCTAACATTCTCGCAAAGCGCATTTCTGTGATTTAGATAGCGTTTTGAGCGGGTCGCAACGATGTGTATCAAGCCTCAGACGCATCAACCGCTGCAAAATTGATTACTGCCAACGGTCTACAGTGAGCTTCATTTCGACTTTGAGCGTCGTTTTGAAGCACGAGCAGGCGTGTCAACTGACGTGCCTGTGGCTTTACTCCCACCCGTGAGCGATCGCCCAACGAATCGTAGCGCTTGCTGTAGCGGCGTGAACCAATCAAACACTCGCGACTGCACAAACCCTGAGGTAGTGGAACTCGACGCTGGCACGAGGGTAGTCTGGTCTGCAAGTTTGAACTGCTTCGGCAACAAACCCATCAAACCATCGGGCAGAAACAACACCACCACCAGCAAAATAATGCCGACAATCAATTGCCAGTCCTGCGTAATACGATCGACCGAGTTTTGCAATTGACCCAGCAGAATGGCAGCAATTAAGGGTCCAACCAACGTCCCGCGTCCGCCAACCGCTACCCAAATCACGACCTGTGTCCCAAACGCCACACCCAAATAGACGGGTGAGATAAAGCGGTTCAACGGTACAAAAAGACCACCTGCAATACCCGCGATGCCGGCTGATAGCGTCCAAATGAAAATCTTGAAACTGGCAACGTCGTAACCCAGGTAGGAAATCCGCTTTTCGTTCTCTTTGATGGAACGCAGAATCAAGCCAAAGTTTGACTGCGTTAACCAATAGCTGCCCGCCAACACAAAGGCAGCAAAAATGAGGATCATGAAATAAAGACCGGTCGGTGGAATGACCAATCCACCAAACAAGGTCAGTCGAGAAACATCCGTGATGCCGTTTGTGCCGCCTGTGTACGCCTGCTGACTCACAAAGAAGGTTGTGAGTGCGGACGCGATCGCCAACGTAATAATCGTGATGTAAACACCGCTAACCTTAGAGCGAAAGATAAACGAGCCAATGATATAGGCAAACGCAGCCGGAACCGCCACCATCGCGATCGCCGCGATGGGAAAGAACTGGAGCGGTGCAATGAACCACGGCAGTTCCTTCAACCCATTCCACACCATAAAGTCAGGCAGCGTCCCACCATAGGTATTTGCAGACGCAGACAGGTTTAGCTTCAGGTAATATGCCATCGCATAACCGCCCAGCGTGAAGAAAACGCCGTGAGCAAAGCTGAGAATGCCCGTAAAACCCCACACCAGATCCAGCGAAACGCCCAGCACCCCAAACAGCAAGAGCTTTGCCATCAAGTTTGACTGAAACTCACCAGCAACAAACGGCAGAATCGCGAGAATCAAAAAAGCGATGCCCCCGATCGCCAGTAGTTTGACCGGAACGGTTGATTGTCGTAGCCGACCCATTACCTCTGTCACGTTGCAATCCCCCTACATCGATCGTTAAACATGAACCAAACCGTATGCTGTTTTAGCGGTTAGCCTCTAGTTCAGTGCACGCGCTCTAACAACCAAAAACCAACCACTAAAAACTCTTCTAAGCCCGCTTCTGCACCGTAAACAGACCTTCGGGGCGATAACGGATCAAGACAATGACTGAAAACAGGACAATCACTCGCGCTACAGGGTCATTCAGCAGATAGGCGATCGCTGAGTTAGCAGAGCCAATTAACACGGAACCTGCTAACACACCAATCAACTTGTCTACACCACCTGTCACCACCGTCATCCAGGCATCCACCAGATAATCCTGCCCCATCGGGGGTGCAACGCTCTTGAGCGATGAAATCACCGAACCTGCAATACCTGCTAAACCGCAGCCGTAAGCAAACGTCACCATATCTACCAGGCTCGTATTCACGCCCAGGCAGCGAGTCATATCCCGGTTCTGTGTGACTGCGCGAATCTGCCGCCCCAGCGAGGTTTGATAGAGCAAAAAGGCCGTTAATCCCAGTAGCGCCAACGCCACAAAGAAGATGAACAGTCGGTAGTACGAAATTTCAACCGACTGTCCATCCGCCTTAAAAATTGAAAGGTTGCCCTTAATATATGGAGGCGCTTTCACATACTTCAGTTGTGCCGTGAAGATGAGTTTAACAATGCCTTGCAGCACAATACTCAACCCCCACGTGGCGAGCAGGGTTTCCAGTGGTCGTCCGTAGAGCTTGCGGATGATGGTGATTTCTACGATCGCGCCAATCACCGCTGTCACAATAAACGCAAAAGGAATCGTTAACAGCAAGTCCATCTTGAAATTCTTTTGCAGCACAAAGGTTGTGTAGGCACCCAGCATGATGAATTCACCATGCGCCAGATTAATGATCCGCATCACCCCAAAGGTGATCGCCAAGCCCAACCCTGTTAGCAGCAAAATACCAATGATGCCAATCCCATTTAAGAGCTGATTGGCAAAGGCAATGGGGTCAATGCTTTTTGCAGGTGGCGACGATTGTGCCAGGTATATCAGAGACGAAATGAAAGACATGAACCCCCCTTACTCAACCAGAACGGCATCGGTGAACTTCGTCTGTTTGTGAAATTGGCTGAGTGGGTGCGATCGCACCCACTCAGCCTAAGACTTGAACGCGTTAAGCCTGCTTCAGAAACTCAGCCGGAATGTCTTTCTTCGTTTCCACATTGGGGTTGCTGCGATCGTCAGGCGTTTTGTGCTTGCAAAGTCGTCCTTTGTACAGCGCTTGGCTCCAGGGAATCGGCTTCACCGCTGTCTTCGTCGAGAAAACAATGTCTGCCTGTCCATCCGCTTTCCATTTACCAATGCGGGAGTACAGATAGGTGTGGTAGTTGTCAGGGTCAACTTTCACGGTGCCCTGTGGTGCTTTGAACTCTTGACCACGAGTCGCTTCACGCAGATTGGCGGTTGTTAGCTCCTTCCCTTGCTCCGCACACTTCTCCATTGCTTGCGCCATAAAGAACGTTTGGAAGTAAGCCGCTTCCATCACACCATTCGTGACGCGATCGGGTCCAAACTTCGCTTTAAACTGCTCCACAAAGGCTTTGTTTTCAGGCGTATCAACCGTTTGGAAGTAGTTAAAGCTGGTGTAGTGTCCTTCCGCAAACTCAGACCCCATTGCCTGAATTTCTTCCTCAGTGGTGGGGTATGCCATGATGGGCGTATCTGCCGACGTGAGTCCAGCATCCTTGTACTGCTTGTAGAAGGCTGGAATACTGTCGCCCACAAGGTTGCTCAATACAAAGTCGGGCTTCGCCTGCTTGATCTTGTTGATGATGGTGATAAATTCTGTGGTGCCCAGGGCAGCGTACTCGTCACCAACAACTTGACCACCGGCTTTCACCAATTCTGCCTTGGCAATCCGGTTGCTTTCTTTGGGATAGATATAGTCAGAACCGATGAAAAAGCCCTTCTTACCAAAGTTTTTAGCACAGTAAGGAATCGAATCCGTGATCTGCTGGTTTGGCGCTGCACCCGTGTAGATGACATTGGAGCTACACTCGTTGCCTTCGTAATACACCGGGTAATACAGCATTTTGTCCTTTTCTTCAAAGACAGGCAGTACTGACTTGCGGCTGGCAGAGGTGTAGCAACCCAGAACGCAAACAACCTTGTCTTCGTCAATCAAGCGCTTCGACATCTGGTTGTACAAATCCCAGTTAGAGTCTGGGTTGACGACCACTTGCTCAAGCTTTTTACCTTTGATGCCCTGCTTACCAGACCAGGGACCTTTGCCTTCGTTAATTTGCTCGATCGCCAAGAAGGTAGCGTCTTGCAGCGATTTTTCCACAATCGCGATCGACCCTGTGGTGGAATACATGACCCCAACTTTAATCCCGTCACCGGATGCGGTCGATGCTACCGGGCTAGCACCGGGAGCAGCCGAGGTCTCAGCCGTCGGAGTGCCGCCACTCGAACAGGCAGCCACAATACTAGAGCCAAGTGCAAGTGAAGCATACTGGATAAACCGACGACGATTCACACCACCACGTATGAACAGGGACTGACGCGACTTCATGAAGCAATTCTCCTTATCGGTAAAAAACTCATATCCACATCAGAAAGCTTCAAGCTGATGCCAGTATCAACTCGACTATTGTTAACTCATCCTGTGTATAGAGGAGCTTTGCAATACTGTGTGATATTAGAATTACGTCCGCACAGCATTTGTATTGCATTATACAAATGCTGCGTCAGAGGCTCAGAATCTATTGGTTTGTTGGTAAACTGGCAACCAAGAAAGCAATCACTGTTGGCAGCCCATCGTGCGTTTTGAGGTTAGAGAATACAAATGGCTTTGTACCCCGCATTTTCTTTGCATCGCGATCCATGACAGACAGATCTGCGCCGACATAGGGAGCAAGATCGATTTTATTGATGACCAAAAGATCAGACTTGGTAATGCCGGGTCCACCTTTGCGGGGAATTTTATCGCCACCTGCGACATCAATCACATAAATCGTGAGATCGACTAGCTCTGGGCTAAATGTTGCCGCAAGATTGTCGCCACCGCTTTCCACAAACACCAGATCGAGATTGAGAAATTGCTGCTCCAAGTCTTCGATCGCCGCCAAGTTCATCGACGCATCTTCCCGAATCGCCGTATGCGGACAGCCACCTGTTTCCACCCCGCGAATGCGATCGCCCGACAATGCCTGACTCCGCACCAAAAACTGCGCATCTTCCTGGGTGTAAATATCGTTGGTGACGACAGCTAAGTGGTAGCGATCGCGCATCGCCTTACACAACGCCTCCACTAGCGCTGTCTTCCCAGAACCCACCGGACCTGCCACTCCAACTCGCAATGCATTCATGAAAATCCTCAAGTATGGCTCATAGATTCTAAACTACAGCCGTTTTCACATGGATCGGCCACAGATTGTAGAGTGGGCAGTGCCCACAGAGCTTACACCGAGACTTTTTGAACAATTGTGGGCACTGCCTGCCACCCTACTGAAAATTGCTGTAACTGATCAGCCTTCTGGGCATCGACAACGCGCTTCAGTCATTCTCACCAAACATCCTGCTTGGCACTTGTCATACCAATTTAAAGCATGACGGCTACGGATCCAATTGCTGGGTAGGGGCAAGGTAATGCCTTGCCCCTACAAGATGTGTCGCCTCTCCAATTCAAATTGGTATCAGAACCTGAGCGATCTGAAGACCACCCTCCTGAATCTCTTCGTGCAATTTATCGTGTAATTGGTTTAAAGCGGGGTAGGCAATTTGAAGAACGGGAAGTTGTCCGTAAAGCTTCCAGGACACCCCTAAAGCAATTGCCATTGAGAGAGCCGTTCCAGCCCTTGCCAGCTTTATGAACACTGGATTTATACCAAATCAATGAGCAAAGGCTACAGAACTTACCCTCATCCCCAACCTTTCTCCCAAGGGAAGAAGAGAGCCGGATTCAAAGTCCCTCTCCTGTGGAAGAGGGCTTACATCATTGTCCTGGAATAATCCCCCCTTAGCCTTGATCTCGCTCTCTTTAGCAGGTGCTCTAGTTGGTTTTTGCGCTACAACGTCAATCCAGCTCGCATCTTTATGGGTGATGGCGGTTCCTATTTCATTGGCTTCACCCTGGCTTCGGTTGGTGCTGTGGGTCTGATGCAAGGCTCCAACTTTGCCGAAATGTCCTTACCCTTTTTGGTTCTAGCCGTTCCCATTGCTGATATGGTACGCGTCATTGCAAGTCGCTTGTGGGAACGAAAAGACCAACGTCATCTCCACCACAAACTCTTAAACGCCCATTTTTCTGTCAAAGCAGCGGTCAACTTTGTTTGGTGTCTCACTGCCTGGTTTGGCACATGGGCAATGTTCGCCATCGCGATTCCTTACAGCGCGATCGCGCTTCTCTTCACCTCCTGCCTACTCGTTTTCACCAGCCTTCCTCTCTGGAGTCCCCTTCTTTCCACCCCCGCCAGATCCCGCTAATTCTTCCCTCTCTTTTTCTCCAAACTCAAAACTCAGAACTCAGAACTCAGAACTCAAAACTCTCTGCCTCATCCCTCATCCCTCCCCCTATGCCTTCTTCCCTTCACCTTTGGATGCCCGGGCTATTCGATTTCAAAGGCGGCATTCAAACCTACTCAGGTTTCTTGCTTCAGGCACTTAAAGAACTTGATTCAGAGTTGCAAACCGATGTCTTTCTCATGCATGATCGCGATCGGCAGCAGCAAGAAATGGATCGTTCACGGTTTCATTTCACGGGTCATGTACCATCTCATCTACGAGCACCAGCCTTTGCTGCAAACGTCCTGACAGCAGGTTTGTTGCAACGCCCTGATCTGGTCATCAGTACACATCTAAACTTTACGATGGTAGCGTACTGGTTAAAGCGAATGGCAGGCATTCCCTACTGGACAGTAGCGCATGGTTTTGAAGCCTGGGATGTGAAACGTCCGGCATTGTGTCGGGCGATCACCCATGCCGATCGCATTCTAGCTGTCAGTAGCTACACCCGCGATCGACTGCTAAAAGAGCACCACCTTGATCCAGAGCGCGTGTCTCTGCTGCCGAATACCTTTGATGCTGAGCGGTTTCAAGTCGCTGCAAAGCCCGATCATCTGCTGAAGCGTTACCATCTCTCTCCTGACCAACCCATCATCTTGACGGTCAATCGCTTAGCAGCAGGCGAGGCGTATCATCCCTACGATCGTGTTTTGGCAGCGTTACCACAGATTCGTCAAACCATCCCCAATATCCATTATCTGATTGTTGGTAAGGGGGACGATCGTCCTCGATTAGAACAGCTTATTGCCGATCAGCAGCTTCAACACTGCGTTACGTTGGCTGGCTTTGTTCCCGATGATGAGCTAGCAGCTTACTACAATCTCTGTGATGTGTTTGCGATGCCCAGCAAATTGGAAGGATTTGGCATTGTATTTCTAGAGGCAATGGCATCCGGTAAACCCGTTCTCGGTAGTAATCACGATGGTTCAGTGGATGCCTTGGCACAAGGACGCTTAGGGGCTTTGGTTAATCCCGATGATACGGCTGCGATCGCCCATACATTAAGCCAAATACTGCGGCGCAATCATGCCAATCCGTTGATGTATCAACCAGAAAATCTACGGCAGGCGGCGATCGAGACCTTCGGCAATCAGGCCTTCAGGAAAGCGCTGGGTCTGTTGCTCCATGCTCATTTCAAGCAAACTACACCCAGCAAAGCAACGGATTCCATTCTAACGACCTAAAATCGCGGTAAAAGTCCTATGAGAGTTCTGCATGTCATTCCATCAGTGTCACCGTTGCGGGGGGGAACTAGTGAGGCAGTGTTGCAAATGGTTCACGCCCTACGAGAACAGGGTGTGGAGGCAGAAGTTGTCACAACCAATGATGATGGCGAAGGTGTGCTAAACGTTCCTTTATATGAACGGCTAGAGTATCCTAGCCATGCTCCCGTGCCCGTGCGCTTTTTCCCTCGCTTTTCACCGCCTATTCCTGCCATTCGAGAGTTTGCTTTTTCGGGCGCATTAGCAACTTGGCTGTGGCAGAAGATCACAGACTAGGATCTGGTGCATGTTCATGCTATCTTCTCGTGTTCGTCCACTATGGCAATGGCGATCGCCCGATTGAAAAAGATTCCCTACATCGTTCGTCCACTGGGTCAACTCTGCCACTGGTCATTGCAACAAGGAAGCCGTAAAAAACAGCTTTATTTGAATTTGATTGAACGCGCTAATCTGAACCACGCGCAATCCATCCACTTTACCTCAGAACAAGAACAGCAGGAAGCCTCTGCACTCGGTTTAGAAACTCCAGGCTTTGTCTTGCCACATGGATTGGTGCTGCCATCGCTGCTGCCTGATGCAAAATTGCGTTTACGAAAAAGCTTAGGGCTTCCAGACGATGAACTTATCATTCTATTTTTGTCGCGTCTCCATCCTAAAAAAGGATTGGATTATCTCATTCCTGCCTTGAGCCATCTGCAAAATCACCGCTTCACACTGGTTTTGGCAGGCAATGCAACACCTGACTATGAAGCAGAGGTGCAACAGTTGCTTCAGACAACAGGCTTAGTGGCACGGACTCTGCGATTGGGCTTTGTCAAAGGAGAGGAAAAGGCGTTGCTCCTTCAGGGATCGGATTTGTTTGCCCTCACCTCCCATTCGGAAAACTTTGGCATTGCCGTTTTAGAAGCGATGGCAAATGGTTTACCTGTCTTGATTACGCCCGAAGTCGCTCTGGCACCAATAGTTGAGCGATTTCATCTAGGCTGGGTTACACCCTTGGAACAGTCAGCGATTACAGCTACACTACAACACTTGCTCAACCATCCTACTCTCTTACAACAGGTAGGAGAACGTGCGCAGACAATCGTTCGTCAACAGTACACTTGGAATCAGATTGTTACCAACTTAATGAAGCAGTACCAATCCATCCTGCAAACAAAAGCGTTGGCATTCAGTAACCAGTTCCTTTAAACCCATCAATGATACTTCATGAGTCATGATAGCAACTCAAGATAACGAACCTTCCTCCCTCCTTCCTCCTCTGCTGCTCTCCTCCTCTGACATGCTTACCATCATCACTCCCGTCATCCTCACCTATAACGAAGCATCCAACATCGATCGTACATTGCAGAAACTTACCTGGGCAAAGCGAATTGTGGTAGTGGATAGTGGTAGCACCGATGAGACACTGGCGATGCTGCATCACTATCCTCAGGTAGAAATCTTTCAGCGATCGTTTGATACCCACGCGAACCAATGGAACTATGGGCTGCAACAGGTTCAGACTGAATGGATCTTGTCCCTGGATGCCGATTACCAAGTGTCTAATGAGTTGGTGACTGAAATCGCTAACCTGTCGATCGACTCAACCACAGATGCCTACTATGCGCCGTTCAAATATTGCGTGTTTGGGCAGCCATTACGAGCAACGTTGTTACCGCCTCGTGCAGTTTTGTTTCAGCGCGATCGTGCCACCTACTTTGATGATGGACACACTCAGCAATTGAAGGTTGATGGTATTACAGGTGAATTGTCGGCTTACATCTACCACGACGATCGCAAACCCTTGCAACGCTGGCTGTGGGCACAGGATCGTTACGCCATTCTAGAAGCCCAGAAACTGCTGGCAACTCCTGATGGAAAATTGAGTCTAGTCGATCGGGTGCGGCGGCAAAAAATCATGGCACCGTTTATCATTCTGTTCTATTGTCTCATCCTTCATCGTGGCATTTTGGATGGTCGAGCAGGTTGGTACTATGCTTTTCAGCGTGCATTAGCGGAACTCTTGCTATCTCTCCACTTACTAAAGAAATGGTAAGTTTCAACAGCTTGAGTCGGCTGTTCAAGCCTTCGACAGAACCATTGCTGACGTTTGACAGCATACTGGCTTTCACAGTTGCATAGTCGCTCGGTGCCTCATCGTCAACTTGCCGCCGAATTTGTACGGTTCCTCCAGGCGTTGATTGCCTCCTGAAGTTTCTGCCGTCTGTCAGGAGTAAGTACAACACCGCGTTTGCGCTTGGGCTGTCCTGAAGTCATAGTGCTTTGCAGTAAGAGTCCGGGTTGCCGAAGTTAAAACCCGACCTTTGGGAAGATAAACGGGTTTTACCGATTTTAAGCGGATTCAACTGGGGTTGTGGGGCAAAGACTCTAAACGTTGAAAAGTGGACGGGTGACGTGCTGTGGCTACCTGTCAGCAGCAAGGCTTAATTTCGGCTCTAACGACTGGTTTTTCCCTGGTGCCAAGGGTTGGACGATCGCACACTGAGTGCATCAGACCCAAGAGAAAAGGGATTTCCAGCTATGAGTCTCACAGTTGCACCAGAAACTATTGAGTTTTTCCCTCAAGCGGCGATCGGTCGAGTTGAGCGACCCATTACCCAACACCAGCGGGGACGAGTCCGGTTTATGGCGACCACCTGGTTTGCCCAGTTTTACCAACCCAGCGCGCAAAAAGAGGTGTTGCCAGGTACGCCCGTGAAGGTGATTGGCAGAGAAGGACTAACGCTGCTGGTCGTAGCTGTTGGCGATGACCTGAAGCAACCACAAATGCTTCCTTCCGATCGTCCTGCAACGGCTCAGCTTGGTTTGTTGGGCTTGCTTCAGCAGATGGGTGCCTGGTTTGCCGCCTGACTCAATGAGCGAAGGAGATATCACCATGCATCGACCGCATCAGCATAGTTGGCTGGTTCGCTTTGCCAGTAAAGTGCTTAAATATTTTCTGCTCGGTTTGTTTGGGGTGCTTGTAGCGCTCCTGTTTGCAGGCATCGTGGACTTCTTGCCACTCATCAATCTGTTGTTGGCTTTGCTGGCACATTGCTTCATGAAAGCCACAGCCTTCGTTCTCTGTATCGTGAGTGTCGCGGTAGTGATGGAATCCATTCGTTAGCTGTTAAGCCGTCCATCACTTTCAGCCTCTGCTCCCTTTAACGGAAGGCAGTCATTTGATCGGTAATGGCTGTGTTTGTAGCGTTGCAATGGTGGACAACTTGAGATCGTTCGTTAACAAAAGTGCATTGAGAGACTGGGCTGTGGTGGCAATAATCGCATCTGGTAATTTCAGGCGATATTGCTTGCGGAGCGCGATCGCCATACGTTTAATCGACTCATCCATACCGAGAAGCAGCAGTTGCGCTAAGAAGTTTTGGATTTGTTGTTCTGCTGCTGGGCTGAGATTGGGGTAGGAGAGCAGTTCCATCTCAGTGATGATGGAAGCATGGTATAAACCATTGGGTAGAGGAACCGCTAAGCGCCCGCCTAAGTAATACAGAGCAATGTTTGTATCCAACACGATGAGCGGTTGATTCACGACCATTCATCTCTCATCTGCTGTTGATACTCTAAAGGATCGACGGTGAGTTGAATGGTGCCTGCATAAGCAGCCAGTTCTGAGACTGCATCCTGTGGTTGGAAGGTTTCTAGAATTTTCTCGATCGCCTGCCAATCTTGATAATCAATTAGAACCGCCACAGGGCGCATCGATTCATCAGTCACAATTTGCTTTTTAATCGGTTTCATCTTTCACTCCTGAATCGGGTGCTATGGGTTAGATCAAGCCTCAATCAATCACGCAAAGGAGGAAGGAGAAATATGGAAAAATGAAGCCAATGCTTGAACTTGGCGATCGGTCAGCACGTTTCTCTGATCCAGAATCTCTGAAATCATCGCTTCATTGCCTAAAAGGGTGACTAAATCATGGGGCTGAAGATTGGCTTCTTCCATCAAGGCTTTGAGTAGTGCAGCACCTTTGAGCGTTGGCATTGGCTCATGGTGTTCTTCATAATCATAAACCAGCATTCCCAATACCTTTAAGTAATCGCGATCGTCCTGGGTAAGATGAGGATTATCCAAGACTGAATGAATGCGAGTTTGAGTTGCAATCAATTCAACTTCGGTACCGATCGGTCGCGGTGGAAACTCATTAATCAGTTCCATGTAATAATTGCTAGGACTTTTCAAACCAATCGTCATTTTTCCAGTTCTCCTTATTGATGAAATCCATCCATCCTCCATTTTTAATTTCTCATTTTGAATTTTGCATTGATCGTCTCACTCTCTCCACCTGCTTCGGTGCTTCCATTTCGCCAAACAATCGAATTGCTTCTTGAAAATTTGCATTACTCATTTCAATGTCACCCATTTCTTTATGTGTCAGACCAAGTTGATAAAGAGCTTCAGCAAGATGAGGTTTGGCACCGAGCTCATTGAAGAGCTGTACAGCTTCTAAGTTCAATAAACGTGCCTTCTCAAATTCTTGCTGCTCGTAGTAAACTTCTGCAATGCCATGTAAAGTTTTGGCTTTACCTTGCTTATATTCACTTTCTTTTAGCTCTAATAATATTTTTTGATACAAGTCGAGTGCTTTTTGATGATCTCCTAACTTTCTGTATGCCGATGCTAAAAATCTCACATAGAATAGACCTATATCTCCTTCATCTCTTGTGAAAGAATCATGATAAAGCTCCTCAGCTATGATATGAGTGTTTTGTGTTGGATTTAGAGATGATTCTACAAATATTAAACAATATAAAGCTTTTCTGATTGGTCTTTCAAAGCCATATTCTTTTGACAAACTAATAGCTTCGTGTAGTAATTTCTGAGCTTCTTCTAATTGATATGAATGAATATGATAAACACCTCTACTTATAATCGAATAAATTTCTGAGCTTTTTGAGCGCCATAAATCTTTTTCGCTTACTTCTTTTGTATCCCTTAGATAGATATGTATTGTCTCACTCACTTTTTCTTGAAGCTCAAATCCTTTTTTTACGGCTCCAAGAGACCAGTGAATGTTTCCCAAAATACTGTATATCGCAGCTAGGGAAAGTTTTGAGCTGATAGCATGAATTACTTGATTAATGGATATGAGAGATTGTTGTAATAAGCCTAGTCTGTAGAGTGAATCACCGAGACAGATCGTCCCGCGAGACTCTTTAGAAGCTCTCCTTTTTACAAGAACTTCAGCTGCTGCTGCTAAATCGTTAATCTGAAAATAGTGATAGTATGACTCAAAAGCCTTTAGAGTCTCATCTATCGATGCAACCATGCTTACATATTCTGTCCAAAAAGCTGCCGCTTCTCGATTTGCTTTCTCCCAGTTCACATTATTTCGTAATCGGTAGATCGCTTCTTCTCTTACTACTGGATGTAACCAGAACTTTCCATCTTCAAAATCAATCAGCGATCGATCCTGTAACGACTTAATCACTCGCCGATGGCGATTTTCTGGCACATCCCATAGCAAGCAGAA
>Ga0209490_10000257_pt1 | contig 57411 bp, 58 predicted proteins | sample MAT06_FD_187209 | JGI IMG/M metagenome (GOLD analysis project Ga0209490, IMG submission 187209) | Freshwater microbial communities from Lake Fryxell liftoff mats and glacier meltwater in Antarctica - MAT-06 (SPAdes) (version 2) | ecosystem: Environmental > Aquatic > Freshwater > Ice > Liftoff...
TCGGCCGCAGCGTCGGCCGCAGCGCCGGCCGCAGCGTCGGCCGCAGCGTCGGCTGTCGACCTCAGGTGCCCGATGAGGGCGGCTGCGCGAGCGTCGGCGCAGCCTCGGAGCACGGAATCGAGCGCGTTTGCGCCGTCGCACCGTCCGTCGTCGAACCGCCCGTCGTGGCCTGATTGCAATTCAGATCCCCGCGCTGGCTGCCCCCGCCGGCGGAAAGCGTTCCGCGGACGCTGGGACGGACCGAAGACCGGTCGCCGGCGCGCGGCGAGACGGCCGCAGGCGTCGATTCCGCCTCGGGGGCCGCCTGGACCGTGCCCTGCGCCCCCCGGCCGAAGCCCGGCGCGGTCTCCAGGAACCGCATCACGGCCACGCCCGTTCCACAAACGACCAGCGCCACCAACGCCACGAGGGACGCAGTGCTGAGGGGGCGGGGCAACGGATCGAGGAGTGAACGCTTCACAGTGGGATCTAGTGGGGTCTTACTCGTGGGATACGGGGTTATTCCCCGGTTCGTTGGAGTTGGATGCGCGATTCCGGTTCTAGCGCGCCGTTCCGGAACCTGGCGCCGCCCGAGCGCGCGCGTACTCGTGCAAACGCTCGACCTGCGCGTGGAAATCGTGGGTTCCGCCGCCCACCGGCGCCTTGAAGAAGGCCGCGGTGTGGGACATCTCGCCGCCCTCCCCGCGCTCGGCCGCGAAATCGGCGAGCCGAACCAGGTCCAGGACGAGCGGAGCCGCGAGTGCCGAGTCGCTCCCGGTCCACGTGAACTGGAGCGACATCCGCGCCCCGAGAAAGCCCTCGAAGTGGATGAAGTCCCAGGCTGTCTTCCAGTCCTCGAGCGACGGCACGTAGTCGATCCCGACGTGCGTGTGCGCGCCGTCGTCGCCGAGGAGCGTCCGCAGCGCCTCGTCCTTGTTGCGGATCTTGGCTTCCTTGTGCGCGGGATCGGCGAGCACGGCGCCGTCGCGGTTGCCGAGCATGTTGTAGCCCTGCCACGCGAGCACCTTGAGCGCGCGCGCGCGGAACATCGGCGCGAGTGCCGTCTTCACGAGCGTCTCGCCCGTCTTGCCGTCGTTGCCCGCGTGCGGGACGTTGCGCGCGCGCGCGAACTCGCGTAGCGCGGGAATCGAGGCGCCGAGGCTGGGCGTGAAGTTGACGTACGGCGCGTTCGAAGCGATCGACGCGTACGCGTACACGATGGATGCGGGCTGCGGAGTGCCCGCGTCGAGTTCGCGCTCGAACGCCGCGAAATCGCGCCACTCGGGCCGCGCGCCGCGATGCGCTTCCGTGCTGGCCAAGTTGACGACGACGACGCGCGCGAGTTCGTGTTCGGTGCGAAATGCCTCGATATCCCCGGCGATCACGCCGATTTGCTCACGCGGCGGGAGGCCTCCAAGTCGCGCCGATCGCGGATCGAGATCCGCGAGCCCGACGTCGGCCGAGTCGAGGATTCCCGGACGAATGCGCGCCTCGTACGCGGCCGCCTCGTGCGCTGCGGTCGAGACGAGGTCGCGGCGCAGGATGCCATTCGCGACGAGCTCTTCCGCGCCGGAGCGGAAGTCGCGCGTGCACACGTCGTGACCGCCGAGGACGAGGTCGTCGAGGCCGACCAGCGGCAGTCGGGTGAACGGCTCGCGCTCCGTGGCGACGCCGATGGGCTCGAGCAACCCTTCGCGCAAGCCGCTGAGTCCGTGGACGAGGCAAGTCGAGATCGAGCCGCGCGCGCCGACGAGCCAGACGCCCAGCCGACGACGGGGCGCGTCACTACCTGTTCGATCTCGGGACATCGCGAAGGATCTCGCGCGGATCAGCGGGCCATGTAGCGCGCGACGACGTCGTCGTAGCGGCTCGGCCACCAGCGCGCGGAGGTGGCTCCGCGCCCGGGACCGCCGGGACCGTCCGTCCCGTTCGCGGGAAGTCCGGAGCCCGGAGAGGGCTCGCCTCCCGCGGGAGGGCCGAACATTCTGCCGTCGAGGACTCCGTTTGCGAGTCCTGCGAGTGCGGGAGATCCGCGCGCGGCACCGCCCGCCACTCCCGAGCCCGGTTCCGAAGGCGCTCGGCCGCTGTCCGCCGACGCTGCCGCGCCGCGTTCGGCCGATCGCGCCGCGGAGGGCGCGTCGGCGCCGCCCAGCTCGGAAACGACGCGTTCGAGCGACGCGCGAGCCGGATCGACATTCGGCAGGTCGCGCGCCAGGGCCTCGATCGTCGCGCGAGCGACTTGCAGCGCGCGGAGGTCGGCCGGGTCTCGCACCAGGGCGATTTCCAGGCGTCGAGCCTCGATCTCGAGCGCATCGGCCGTTCGGAGGGATCCGGCGGATCGCACCACGGCGGCGGCTCCACGCAGAGCCTCCACCGCGCTCGTGTCGCGCGGCGCTCGACGTGGTCGCGTTTCGAGGGCGAACGCGACGAGGGCCGCGCCGAGGAGCGGGGCGGCGAGAACGAGCGGCGAGCGCGGACGTGCCGCGCGCGCCAGATGTCCGGGCCCGACGACGGATCGGACGCGAGACGCGAGCGCTGCCTCGAGGTCGAGCGAGACGGCGCGCCTCGTCCCGGGTACGCGCCGCGTCGCGTCGAGCGCGGCGGTCAGCGCGCCGTCCAAGCCCGCGGCGCGATCGGCACGACGCACGACGTCCGATGAGCGCGGCGGACGCTCGCGCCAAGCGAGGATCGTAGTGAGAATCGCGATCGCGACGACGACGAGCACGAGGTCGATTTCGATGTCGGCCCCGCTCGCGAGACCGGCGGCGAGGACGACGGCGCCGCCGAGTGCTCCGGCCGCGGCGCACTCGAGCATTCGGAACGCGCGGTGGAGACGAGCAGCGCGCGTCGCGGCCGCGTGGAGCTCGACCCCGGCCGCGTCGGAATTCACCGGGCCTCGCGCGGCTCGACGCGGATCGCTTCGCGCAAACGCGCGGCGACGGCGCTCGGGCACACGTCGAGACGTTCGCGTGCGAACAGGATCTCGACCGCGCTCTCGCGCTCGGGGAGCATCCAGAAGTTCGTCTGCCAGATCGTCTGGTCGACGCACTCGGGAAGAGCGCCCGTCAGCAAGGTGTTGCCCTGCTCGAAGAAGGCGATGTTGATCAAGTTGCCTTCGAGGTCGGCCGCGAAAGCTTCTTCGCCGCTGCGCATCTTCAGCATCCGCGATCCGAGGAAGACCCAGCGATGGCGACGCATCGTCGCGCCGCGGCCGAGGTCGAGGATCAGATCTTCCATGCGATGGAAATGCACTTCGCCGTCGAGCTTCCACGCGACGTGCACGTAGAAACCGCCGCCTTCGGGCGGCGTCACGTCGAAGGCCGGGACGCCGTTACGCATCTCTTCGAGAGTCGGCGGCGGATCGCGGCGCTTGTAGCGCGCGTTGATGCCCGGCTCGACGCCGAGAGCGAGCATCGCGGCGTGAATGCGACTCGCGGACACGCTGGTCAGGAAGGCACTCTCGTGCACGGCCCCGCGCGGGTTCACGAGCAAGTACTCGAGCAGGTCGCCGCGCACGAGGACCTCGGCCGGGATCGACGCGAACCCGGCGGCGTTGTCGAAGAGGATCCCTTCCTGGGCGAAGGCTTCGGCCAACTTGGTCGCGACATCCGCGACATCCGCGACGGGATCCTGCGCGCGGCCCGCCGGCGCGAGCAGGTGAGCGCCGAACCAAGCGAGGCCCGTGGCCACGAAGAGACTCGGCAGGGCGCGGAACGGTCGCATCACGACTTCACTATCCCGCTCGCGCCGTCGGTCGCGACGTGGATCCCGACCCTTTCGAGATCCGTACGCACGAGGTCGCGCACGGCCTCGGCATAGCGGCGGATCTCGTACTGCGCGTCGGGTTTCAGGCGCTGTTCGAGGAAGTGCAGCACGCCTTGCAGCGACACGGTCCAGTACGCCTGGCTGTAGAGACTCTGCGGCAAGCACATGCGCGCGATCTCCTTCGCGACGCCGCGGCGGATGCGCGCTTCGTAGCGTTCGTAGGCTTCGCGGCACTCTTCGATCATCGACTCACGCTCGCGCGCATGATCGAACGTCGCATCGAGGTCCACGGACGCTTGTTTGTTCCCGTGCGGCGGGTTCGCGCGCAACGTGCGCGGCACGTAGAACTCCGGTTGCCACTCGACGTAGCGACCCGAGACCTCGTTCCACGAGCAACCTTTGTCCGTGTCGAACAGGACGTCGAAGACTTCGAGCGACACGGTCTGGCCTTCGACCTCGTATTCGCGCCAACCGCTGCCGACCTGGTACTTGAACGCCTGTCGGAAGACGAAGAGCGGTGCCTTCCAGTGGAAGGTGTAGAAGCTGTGGCGGAACGGTGACGTGTGGCCGTGCTCCCACAAGAACGAGCACAACGCCCGGTCTTTGTCGTCGAAACCCTTCTTCTGCCGCTCGTACGAAATGCGCGCAGAATTCACGACCTTGAGCGCGGGGTCGAGCTGCATGCGATCGACGAGCGCGACGAAACCGAGTCCGTCGTCGAGCGTCTCGACGGCGCCCGGCGGAACGTGGAGTGCGTTGGCCTTGGTCATTCTGGCCCCCACTCTATCCCTGCTGTGCGCGCGGAAGGAACTCGACGAGATCGGAAGCGACGAGCCCACGCGGACCGACATCCGCTGCCGCGAGATCGCCGGCGCGACCGTGCACCCACACGGCCCGCGCGGCCGCGTCGAACGCGGTCCAGTCCGCACGAGCCAGTGTGTGCACTTGAGCCAGGTAAGCGACGACGATGCCCGACAGCACGTCGCCGCTGCCCGCCGTCGCCATCCCCGGGTTGCCGGTGTCGTTGACGAACGCGCGGGCGCCGTCCGACACGACGGTTCCGCGACCTTTGAGGCACACGACCGCGCCGAAACGACGCGCGAGTTCGCGCGCGGCTTCGATGCGACCGCTCGAATCCGCGGGGATGTCGCGCCCGAGCAGCCGCCCGGCTTCTCCCGCGTGCGGCGTCAAGACGAGGGCCGCGCGAGAGGGAGCCGAACGCCGCGCCGCGGCGAGGTCGGGTTCACGCGACAAGAGCGTCAGCGCATCGGCGTCGAGCACGAGCGGAACGCCCACGCGTGTCAGTGCGCACTGAAGGATTTCGCGCGCGAGCGCATCGAGCCCGAAACCAGGTCCGACCAGCGCGGCGTGGTGATCGCCGGAGTGGAAGGCTTCGATCGCGGGCTTCTCGAAAACAGCTTCGGGCGCAGCGGGTGCCACGAGCCCGACGAGTTCGCGGTCGCGGCACCACAGACGGACGAGACCCGCTCCCGCGCGTTGAGCCGCGCGAGCCGAGAGCGTCGCCGCTCCCGGCATCCACGCGCTGCCGCAAGCGAGCAACACGCGGCCGGCGATGCCCTTGTGCGCGTCGAGTGGAAGCTCTGGCGGTCGGTGCGGGGTCATGGTCATCGCGCGGAGGAGTCTAGAGCACTCGACCGCGTGTCGACCCCGGCGATCGGGCACGCCGTCGTGCCAGTCCGGTTGCGCGACGTGCGCCTCGGTCAGAAGACGACTTCAGTCCGTCCGACATCGTGCCCCGCGAGGTCCGAGATCCGGCGCTCTTCCCAACGCTCCAAAGCCGTCAACTCCTCACCGTTCGCGAATCCGAAGCGGCGTAAGAGCGCCACGATCACCGGGTGCATGCCGCGGTAGTTGCCGTCGTCGATCTTGATCGCGAGCGCGCGGTCCTTGCCGCGCACGCCGATCGCGTACACCGCTTCCGCGCCGACTTTCGGGAACAAACGGCCCTTCGAAACGCGCGCGATGTCCGTGCAGATGCGTTCGTGATGTCCCGCGATCATCGCTGGATTCGCGGCGACGGAATCGAGCATGCGTTCGCACGCTGCGCGACGCTCGGTGCGCAAACCATGCGGATTCGAGACGCGCGCGAACGACGTCGCCAACGCGCTGAGCGGGATCTGAAACGTCGGCGCGCTGCAGCCGTCGACGGCGGTGTAGACCTCGTTGTCGGAGAGCCCGGTCATCTCGAGGACGGCTTGCCTGACGAGCTTCTGCGTCGGACTCGTCGGATCGAGGTAGTGCTCCGGATCCGCGCCCAAGTGCTGCGTGAGAGCGAGAAACCCCGCGTGCTTGCCCGAGCAGTTGTTGTGCAGCCCGGTCGGGCGTTCCTTCGCCTCGCGCAGCGCGTTGCGCACGTCCGGATCGCCCGGCGCCTGCGGTCCGCACTGCAAGGCACCCGGAGTGAGTCCCGTGCGCGCGAGCACGGCACGCACGCCGTCCGTGTGGATCGCTTCGGCGTTGTGCGAGGACAGAGCCAACGCGACCTCGGCGTCGGTGAAGCCGAAGCGTTTCGCGGCGCCGGTCTCGAGCAACGGCAGCGCCTGCAAGCTCTTCACCGAGCTGCGCGCGAAAATCGGCACCTTCCACGAGCCCATCCCGTCGAGAACCGTCCCGTTCGAGTCGCACAAGACCCAGGCGCCGCGATGCTGGGATTCGACGTGCGCGCCGCGCCAAACTCGCACCAGCACCGGATTTTCCGGATACATGTCGCTGCGCGCGGCGACCTCGCGCGCGGGCGAAGCGGGGGGCATCGTCTGGGCGTGAGAGTCCATCGTCGGAACGGCGGAGGATACCACGATGCCGAGAGCGTGCTTCCTTGCCGCACCTCCGGCGTGGCATCCTCCCCCTCGTGGGACATGTAGATCCGTCCGCGGGCGTCGTGATGGTGCCGGTCGAGCTGGCGCGGCTCGTCCTGTACGACAACGCCGAACAGCAGTTCATCTACCTGCGCGAGATCGGTGGTCAGCGCGGGTTTCCCATCGTCATCGGCGAGGCGGAGGCCAACGAGATCCGCCGCGTCGTGACGGGGCAACGCACGGAGCGACCTCTCACGCACCAGCTCGCATACCAAGCGATTCGCGAGCTCGGGCACGACCTCATGCGCGTCGACATCGTCGATTTGCGCAACAACACGTTCTTCGCGCAGCTCGTCTTGCGCGACACGCAGGGCTCGATCGCCGCGGTGATCGATGCGCGACCGAGCGATGCTTTGGCGCTCGCGTTGCGCGCGAAGTGTCCTGTGCGCGTCGCCGAAGCGGTCCTCGCCAGCTTGAAACCCGCCGAAGGCCCCGAAGGCCCCGAAGGCGAAGAGAAGCCCGAGAAGGAGTAGCCGCGACCTCGCTGCCGCGCGTAATCTGCGCCAGAGCTGGAGGTGTGGCAGAGTGGCCGATCGCGGCGGTTTTGAAAACCGCTGTGCCGCAAGGCACCGGGGGTTCGAATCCCTCCGCCTCCGCCAATTCGAGTGCGTCGATGGAGGCGTGAGTCGGCCATTTCGGGCTCTTCTCTCATTCTCCGGCCTCGCGTCGCGGAGCGGCGCAGCGAGGTCGAGAGAGAACGAGGTCGAGAGAGACCGTCAGTCCGGCTTCGCGAGCAGGCGCGCGAGCGTCGCGCCCGCGCCGTCGCGCAGTTGCAGCTCTTCGGCCGCGATCCCGTACGAACGCGCCGCCTGGATCGCGGACGTGAAGGCGCTCTCTTGCTCCATCAGTTCCGGCGCGCCGGCCATGCGCGTCAGTGCGAGGGTCTCGACGCGCAACGTGGCGCCGTCGAGTGCGTACGGACCGAAGAACGAGTTCACACCGCTGTGTCCGCGCACGCTGGACGCGTCCGCGTCGAACGACAGGAACGCGACGCGTGTTCCCTGCCCCGCGATCACGGAACGGCCGCCGACCTCGACGAGTCGCCATTCGGTCCCCGCGAACGGGCGCGATGCGGGGTCGATGTCCGGTTCCAACTTCGCACTTTGCGCCGTGCAGGCACTCACGAGGGCCAGGACGAGGGGGACGAGGAGGAGCGTTGCGTGCTTCATCGCGGAGGAGGGAGGCGGGTCGTCCAGAGGGATTGGAGAATGGTGCTCAGCATGCACATCCGCGGGTTTTCCGCGCCACAACTCGCCGAGGGCGCATCACGCCGGAGGATCCGTGACTGGACGCCAAGCCGTCGCGTGCGCACGATCGGCACGTGCGGAGGACTTCGACATGATCCAGAAAGCGACTCAGAAGGCGCGCAACGTGCTCGGCACCGAACTGGCGACCTGCTCGAAGAAGCCCCTCACCGGGTTCCTGCGCACAGGCTGTTGCGAGACCGGCCCCGACGATTTCGGCATGCACACGGTCTGCACGCGCGTCACCGCCGAGTTCCTGGAGTTCAGCCGTCTCCACGGCAACGACCTCAGCACGCCGATGCCCGAGTACGAGTTCCCGGGATTGAAGCCGGGCGATCGCTGGTGCTTGTGTGCAGCGCGTTGGCGCGAAGCGTTCGAAGCGGGCTGCGCGCCGATGGTCGATCTCGCTGCGACGCACGCGGCGACGCTCGAGATCGTGCGGCTCGAAGACTTGAAGAAGTACGCGCTCCCGAGCTGACCGCAGTCTTCTGCACAGCGTCGGCCCGACTGGAGAGTGAGCCGGGCCGGTTCTTCCACCACGAACGGCGAACATGACCAAGCGACCCACGAAGACCCGCGGTTACGTGCACGGTTTCACGCGCGACGAGCAGGATCGTCTGTATCGCCAAGCGCGTTTCTTGGAACCTCGCGTCCACGAGGGGATGCCGTTCCGCCGCACGCGCAACTTGATCGAGATCGGGTGTGGAGTCGGTGCGCAGACCGACATCCTCTTGCGCCGACATCCCGATATGCACGTGACGGGCGTCGATGCGTCGACGACGAACTTGGCGCGCGCGAAGGCGCACCTCGGGAAGCTCCCGTGGGCGAAGGGCCGTTATGCGTTGCACGCGGGCGACGCGGGGAGCCTCGACTTCGACGCGGACCGATTCGACGGGGCGTTTTTGTGTTGGATCCTCGAGCACGTCGCCGATCCGATGCTCGTGCTGTCGGAAGCGCGTCGCGTGTTGCGACCCGGATCGCCGGTCGTCGTCACCGAAGTCCAGAACGCGACGTTCTTCCTCGAACCGTACAGCCCGAGCACGCTCACGTACTGGAAGGCTTTCAACGAGCACCAGATCGCGCTGCGCGGCGATCCGTTCGTCGGTGCCAAGCTCGGCAACGTGCTCCAAGCCGTCGGCTACCGCGACATCGAGGTCGCGGTGAAACCGATCCACCTCGACAACCGCGCGCCGGGCGAACGCGCGGAGTTCCTCGAATACTGGAGCGAGCTGTTGCTCTCGGGCGCGCCGAGCCTGTGCGACGCGGGCAAGGTCTCCGACAAGGTCGTGGCGGGCATGAAGGTCGAGCTGCAACGCGTCGCGCACGACCCCGATGCGGTGTTCTTCTACGCGTTCGTTCAAGCGCGCGCGGTCGTGTACTGAGCGCTTCGGCGGGCGCTGTCTTGCGGCCCACGATCGAGACCGAAGTGCGGCGCGGGCGGCGCAAGAGTTCCCGAGCCTTTTGCGACACGTGTGCGCAGGCTCGCGCTTCGAGCGGTCACGTGCGCGTGCCGCCGCCCGAGCGTGGTCCGTTCATGGAAGTGGGGAAAGCGAGACCACGTGCGCGAGTGCTGTCGCCAAAGGTCCGCACCGAGAATCGGGGAGCGTTCGCGTGGACCGTGGTGCGTGCGGTGACCCACTGGAATCAGGAAGGCTGACTGAGCCGCTCGATTCGTGAGCGCGGAGGAAGCAGCGCCTCGCGAGGAGGACGAACCGACTTTCCCCGATCCGGACACCCGCCCTCCGCGTCGTGCAGCGAAGAGCCCGGCTCGATGCGCGAGCGTGGAGACTCGCGTTGCGGGGCAGGACCTGGGCCCGCGCAACCCCCTGGAAATCGATTCGGAGAAGCTCACATGAATCCCGCGACACTCACATCAGCACCTCACGCCGTCCGCCGCCGCCGTGGAGGGGTCCCGCTCGGACTCGTCGGCGCGACGTTCGGGTTCGCGATCCTCACCTGGCTCGCGGCGACGGGCTGCAAGACGGCGTCCGGATCCGCGTCCGGTGGCGGCAGCCTCCCCTTGCCCGGGGGTGGATCGGTCGACTTCGAGGGACACATTCGCCTCGGTGACAGCACGTACGAGGCGGACAACTCCTCCTCGAAGTGTTTCGAGATCAAGTTCTACGACGCCAACGGACAAGAGGTCGGCGGAGCCACCATCAGCCCCGGTTCGAATCACGGGGGTATGCCCTCCACGGCCACCAGCTGGACCGCCGTCGAGAAGCCTTGTCCGCCTAGTGGTGCGACAGGCGGCGGCACAGGCGGCGGAACGAATGCCGAGGACGAGGAGACGTTCCAGAGTCTCGATGTCTTCGCACTCGATGTCTTCTCACTCGATGCGCGACGCATACAGGCGGGAGCACGCGGCGGCCCGGCGATCGGCCTGTTCGCTTACGACGTCGTGGGCGGCCCGGTGTGGTTCGAGCGCACCTCGCTGAATCACAACGCGCTCTATTCGCTGCGAATCCTGGCGGGCAGTCCTGACGAGGCCGCGATGCGGGCCCGACAAACGATCGCAGCGCCGCTCGGAACCGCTCCCGACCAACGCGTGGAAGTCTTGATGCTTTCGCAGGTCCAGGAGAGCGGGACTTCGGCCTCGTTCCTGACGTTCGCGCCGGCACCGATCGCGACCTTCGACTTGAGCCTGAACGACTTCACGGACTACGCCGTGCTCGGGAACGGAGCAGTTCAGAGCTACCTCACGACGGGCCTGTGGTGCGTCGCGAGCCCGATCTCGCTCACCGATCTGCAAGGTTACGGCGCGACGAACCAGATGCACGTCGACTTCGAGCACGCCGGGTCGTCCGGTCCGCGCTACACCTCGTACGCCATCCGGCACTTCGATTGAGTGTGCCGCGGCGCCGTCCCCTCGAGGGGCGGCGCCGTTCTAGACTGACTGCACATGCATCGGTTCTCAGTTCGGACCGCGTGCGCGGCGTTCGCGACCGCGCTCCTCGGCGCGTGCGCATCCCCGGGCGCATCTCAACGTGCACTCGAACACGTTCGCGAGTTCGACGGCGTCCGCGTGGAAGCGGAAACCGCGTGGATGGCGGAGTCGGTGCGAGACGCGGCCCTCGATGTCCTGCCGCGCGTCCTCCTCTTCGAAGGCTTCGCGATGCCGGACGAGATCCGCATCGTCGTCCGCGCGGCCCTAGATCACGCGATCGACGGACGGCGCTACGCGGACCGTATCGAGATCGACATCCCGGAATCCGTGCGGTCCGGACGTGTGGAAGGGCTGCGACTGCTCGTCGCTCACGAGATCGGACATCACGTCCTCGATGCGAGTTGGCGCCGGCTACCCGCTCTGCTCGAGGAAGGACTCGTCGAGTTCGTCGCGCAGCGCGCCGTTCCGGATGAGGCTCCGACGCGGCGCGCGATCCTCGCGCTCCTCCTGGCCGCTGATCAGGGCGAGGGAATTTCACTCGCGGCGCCGACGCAGAGCGACCCCGGGCCGCGGGCGCGGTGGAAGCTCGAGCCGGGATACCGCAGCGTCTCCCCGCGCGAGGCGCTCGAACTCTCCCGCTACGACTTCTTCGAGCTCCCGATCGACTCGCGGCAGGTCTCGACTGCACTCGGCTGGCGCCTCGTCGAGGACCGGGGCGTGCACGGTTTGCGCGCCACGGTCCGCGCGGAGGCGAACGTCCCGCGTGGCCCCGAGGCGTGGTGGAACGCGCTCGGTCGTGCAGCCCCGATCCGCCCGATCAGCCTCGCGGAGATCCTCGGAATCGTCGGGCCGGAAGAGGTGTCCGCGCTCGAACGCTGGCGGACGGCGCAAGTGCAGCGCTAGGCGATCGCTTCGCGCGTGAGTCAGGCGGCGCGCCGGCGTACCGCGTTCCTTGCCGGTCCGCGCGGAGGCCGATACCATCCCCGCCCACTCGCGCGGAGAGATGGCTGAGTGGCCGATAGCGCCGGCTTGCTAAGCCGGTGTACTCCGCAAGGGGTACCGAGGGTTCGAATCCCTCTCTCTCCGCCAATTTCGACGCGGTCGCCCCGCGGGGTCAGGGCCGCCGAGCAGGCGCGGTCCGGGCCGGAGAGCGCGGCACGGGCCACCTAGCGATCGCGGGACGCGCAGCCGAGCGAGCGCGATTCTGGCCGCCGAGCGAGCGCGATTCTGGCAACCGAGCGAGCTCGATTCTGGCAACCGAGCGAGTTCGGTACGGGCCACCGAACAGCGCTCGGGGATGGCTGCCGAGCCGCGCGAGTGACGCCTCGCGAGCTGCTCGGGTGCGACCTTTCCCGTTGCGCTCGCGACAACATGGGATCTCGGCCCGTCGCACTCGCGAGTCGAGCGTCGGCGCATTCACGTACACGCTGAAGCGCAGGGTCGAGCGAACGCAACGCGACTTCGGAGGTGCTCTTGCGGAGCGTGCCCAGCTCCTCTAGAGAGGCAGGCATGAGGTCGTTCCGCGCATCCCTGCTGGTTTCCGCTGCGGCGCTCGCCGCGTTGGGAGCCTGCGCGACGCAACGCAAGCTCGTCGTGACGTCGACACCGCCCGGTGCGCTGCTGCGACTCGACGACACGATCGTCGGTTCGACGCCGTACGAGATCTCGTACGACGCGTACGGGACTCGTCGCCTCACGCTCTACAAGCAGGGATATGCGACGGCGTCGCAGCAAGTCGTCCTCGATGCGCCGTGGTACCTGACGTTTCCGATCGACGTCGTGACCGAAGTCTTGATCCCGATCGGTTGGAAGGACATCCGCAGCGTCGAGGTCCGGATGGAACGCGACGTCGGCCCGGTGACGCGTCCTGACCTCGCGGCCGTCTTGCAGCGTGCAGAGAGCCTGCGTCTCGCTGAACCGAGCGGGCCACGGCCTTCGACGATCCCGGTGCTACCGAAACCGACGGTACCCGAGGACTGATCCACTTCGGGCTGCCGGACTTCGAGGACCAGACCCGTCTCGAGTTCAGCCTGCACCGCAGACCGCGACCATCGAAACCACCGTGCACCACCTCCTCGATCTCGCCCACCGACGCGTCACGGTTCAAGGACTCGGCCTCTTCGGCGGAGGTGCGGCCACGGCGCGTTTCCTGTGTCGACGCGGCGCCGAGGTCACGGTCACCGATACCCGTTCCGCGCTCGACCTGGCTCCGGCCATCGCGGATTTGGCGGGTTTTCCCGTGAGATTCGTCCTCGGAGCGCATCGCGAAGAGGACTTCGTGAGCGCCGACTTGATCGTGGCCAACCCCGCGGTGCCGCCGACGAACGCGTGGCTCGTCGCGGCGCGCGCGGCCGGCGTTCGAGTCACGAGCGAGACCGAAATGTTCCTCGCCCTGTGCCCCGCTCGCATCGCCGCGGTGACGGGCACTCAGGGCAAGAGCTCGACGTGCAACACGCTGCACCAGCTCCTCGTCGCCGCGGGACTGCACGCGCACCTCGGCGGGAACATCGGGCGCTCACTCCTCGAAGCGGCCGAACAGATGACCGCGGAGGAACTCGTCGTCCTCGAGATGTCCTCGTACCAGCTCGAAGCGTTGCCGTCGGAGCGGGACGCTGACGTCCGACCACCGCGAGTCGAGGCCGTGTGCGTCACGAACGTGCTCGCCGACCACCTCGATCGCCATGGAACGATCGAGGCGTACGCGGACGCCAAACGGCGCATCCTCGATTTGGCGCTCGCGCATGCAGGCATCGCCGTGTTGTCCGGCGAGGATCCGCGATTCGCGGCGTGGGGTACGCCGGCGTTGCGCCGCATCGATGCGTTCCCCACGCGCGTGTCCGATCGCGGGCTCAACGTGCGCGACGGACACTTCCGACTCCATCGCGAATCGCTCGGGCGGGTCGATGCGTTGCGCTTGCCAGGCGAGTTCCAACGCGAGAACACGCTCCTCGCGCTCGGCCTCGCTCGCGCGCTCGGCGTGGAAGCCGAAGCGCTGGCGGCGGCGATTCCCACCCTCGCGGCACTCCCCTATCGCATGCAAGACTTGGGCGAGTTCAGGGGGCACCGCGTGTGGGACAACGCCGTCTCGACGACGCCCGACTCGACGCTCTCGGTGTTCGGATCGCTCGAATCAGGGTTCACGTGGATCGCGGGCGGCAAGCACAAGGACCTGCCGCTCGACGCGCTCGTGGCCGCGGCGCGGGGCCGTGTCCGCCGGGTCGTTACTTTCGGTAAGGCCGCGGCGCTCCTGAGCGCTACTTTCCGGTCCGCAGACTTCGAGGTTTGCGAGGTCGAGACGGTTCCCGAGGCCGTGGAGGCCGCTTTTTCGGCGATGGAGCCCGGTGAGCCCCTGCTGTTCTCCCCGGCCTGCGCGAGCTACGACCAGTACCTGAATTTCGAGGCGCGAGCCCAGGACTTCCGCAAGAGCTTGGAGGCCTACCGCACCGTCGACTCGACGGCGCCGGAACGGCGACTCGACAAGGCGAGCCGCGCGGGCTAGACCACTAGGGGGCGGACACACCGCCGTCGCACGGGATGATCTGCCAGAACTGCCTCAAGAACGCCGCTACGGTCCACGTGACCGAGATCTCGACTGCGGCCTCGCTCGGCGACGCCAAGTCGAGTCCGGCGACGCCCCCCGACGCCCTGACCAGCGCGACGTTGTCTGCGGAAATCGAAGTCGACGGCGCCCCGCAGGCTCCGCTCGTTCCGACACCGACCTACACCGAGCAGCACTTGTGCGAAGTCTGCGCCCAGACCCTCGAGCTTCCGCACGCTCCGGCGCTTCAGAAGGCCCAGCTCGACATCTGGAAGCTCTTGCAGATAACCGCCAAGCAAACGCGGCGAAAAGGTGGACCGACGTGTGCAGGCTGCGGGCTGCAACTCGAGGAGTTCCGCCGGAAGGGACGGCTCGGTTGCCCTCAGTGCTACGACGCATTCGCTGCGCACCTCGGTGAAGTCTTCGAGCGCGTTCACGGCGCGCGCCAGCACGTGGGCCGACTGCCCGGCACGGACGCACAGATGCCGGCCGCTCCGAGCGACGCGCTCGCGCTCGATCGGGAGAAGCGACTGGTCGATCTGCGGCAGAAGCTCGAGATCGCGATTCGCGAGGAAGCGTACGAGAACGCTGCACGCTTGCGCGACGAACTCCGCCAGCTCGAAGAGCCGCGCGCGAGCTGAGAGTACGCGCAGGCAATGAGCCTGAGCGCCCCGCGAGACCGTGAGGCAATCGATTCGACGGGCACTCAGAGCTCGCGAAGAATTCACGGGCGACGCGCCGCGGAGCGGCGCAGATAGTGTCTGAGAGCGTGTAGGCTCGATTTCTTCACACGCTCTCAGAACCGAGTTGCTCGGGCGCGCCGCGAGACCTGCGGATCCTCCGCGGATTGCGGCCCCGCGGACCGCTGGACGGACGCTGGACTCCTTCCGCTGTCGATCGCGCCGCCGATGTGGTCGGTCGGCTCCCCGCGCACCAGATCGGACCGACTTCCTGCAGCCGGTTCTCACGCGGCTCGAGATCGACGCCTCGAAATCAGGCCCGGGTCGGCTACAACCCGAGCCTTCCGCATCCTGACGGCTGTGCTACATCCCGCCGGGCCGAACGGCCGAAAGGCGAGAGTCAGCTACCATCACCGGACCACCAGGCGCTGGCTCGTCGCCTGGGGTCGTCCCTCACCGCGCTCGGGCCCCGGAGACACCATGTTCGACCGCTTCACGGACCGCGCCAAGAAGGTGATGAACCTGGCCCGTCAGGAGGCCCAGAGGTTCAACCACGAGTACCTGGGCACCGAGCACATTCTCCTAGGGCTCGTTCAGGAAGGCAGCGGCGTCGCTGCGAACGTCCTGAAGAACATGGGGATCGACCTCGCCAAGATCCGCAGCGAAGTCGAGAAGATCGTCAAAACCGGCTCGACGATGGTGTCGGTCGGCAACTTGCCGTTCACGCCGCGGGCCAAGAAGGTCCTCGAGCTCTCGATGGAAGAGGCTTCGAACCTCGGCCACAACTACATCGGGACGGAGCACCTGCTCCTCGGTCTGATCAAGGAAAACGAGGGCATCGCCGCGCAGGTCCTCTTGAACCTCGGCGTCAAGCTCGAAGACGTGCGCGAGGAAGTCCTCGACTTCCTGGGCGCCGAATCGAACGAAGAGGAAGAGGAGGAAGGATCGCAGCAAGAGGGCAGCGAGAAGCCTCAGGGCAGCGGTCAGGCGCAAGGCAAGAGCAAGACGCCGGCACTCGACAGCTTCGGTCGCGATCTCACCGAGCTCGCGCGCGAAGGCAAGCTCGACGCGGTCATCGGCCGCGCGAACGAGATCGAGCGCGTGATCCAGATCCTCTCGCGCCGCACGAAGAACAACCCCGTGCTGCTCGGTGAAGCGGGCGTCGGCAAGACGGCGATCGTCGAAGGTCTCGCGCAGCAGATCATCGAGAACCGCGTGCCCGACATCCTGCGCAACAAGCGCATCGTCGTGCTGGACCTCGCACTCATGGTCGCCGGCACCAAGTACCGCGGCCAGTTCGAGGAGCGCATCAAGGCGGTCATGACGGAAGTGCGCCGCGTGCGCGACGTCGTGCTCTTCATCGACGAACTGCACACGCTCGTCGGTGCCGGAGGCGCCGAGGGCGCGATCGACGCGTCCAACGTGCTCAAGCCGGCGCTGTCGCGCGGCGAGATCCAGTGCATCGGCGCGACGACGCTGGACGAGTATCGCAAGCACATCGAGAAGGACGGCGCGCTCGAGCGCCGCTTCCAGGCCGTGAACGTCGAGCCGCCGAGCCCGACCGAAACGATCGAGATCTTGAAGGGCCTGCGGGACAAGTACGAGGCGCACCACCGCGTGCGCTACACCGACGACGCCCTCGAGACGGCCGTCGAACTCGCGACCCGCTACATCAACAACCGCTTCCTGCCGGACAAGGCGATCGATGTGATCGACGAAGCCGGTGCGCGCGTCCGCATCAAGGCGATGGTTGCGCCGCCCGATCTGCGCGAGGTTTCCACCGAGATCGAACGCCTCGAACGCGCGAAGGACGAAGCGGTCAGCGCACAGGACTTCGAGAAGGCCGCGAAGCTCCGCGACCAGGCTTACCAGCTCAAGAAGAAGCGCGAGGAGATGCAGAATCGCTGGCGCGCCGAGCAGGCCGACAAGGAACAAGTCGGTGAGGTCACGTCCGAGATCATCGCCGAGACCGTCTCGAAGATGACGGGTGTCCCGTTGACTCGCCTCGAGAAGGCCGAGGCCGAACGCCTGCTCCAGATGGAGAAGGAACTCGGGCTCGTCGTCATCAACCAGAACGACGCCGTGACCGCGATCGCGCGCTCCGTGCGGCGTTCGCGCTCCGGCTTGAAGGATCCGAAGCGCCCGATGGGCTCGTTCATCTTCCTCGGGCCTTCCGGCGTCGGGAAGACGTTCCTCGCGAAGCAGCTCGCGAAGTTCATGTTCGGTAGCGAGGACGCGCTCCTCGCGATCGACATGAGCGAGTACATGGAGAAGCACAATGCGTCGAGGCTCGTCGGCGCGCCGCCGGGCTATGTCGGTTACGAGGAAGGCGGACAGCTCACCGAGAAGGTCCGCCGTCGTCCGTACTCGGTCGTCCTCCTCGACGAGATCGAGAAGGCGCACCCGGACGTCTTCAACATGTTGCTCCAGATCATGGAAGAAGGGCGCCTCACCGACTCGTTCGGTCGGCACGTCGACTTCCGCAACGTCATCCTGATCATGACGAGCAACCTCGGGTCGCAGCAGATGAAGTCGGGCGCGAAGCTCGGGTTCGACCGGCTGTCGCAAGCGACGAAGCCCAGCGACGACGAACGCCGCAATCGGATGCGCGCCGATGTCATGATCGAAGTCGAGCGTTACTTCCGGCCGGAGTTCCTGAACAGGCTCGACGAGCTGGTCGTTTTCAACCCGCTCAGGAGCGAAGATTTGGCCCGGATCGTCCACCTGCAACTCGACGAGGTGAAGAAGCGCCTCGACGACAAGGGCGTGCGGCTCGTGCTCGACGCGAAGTCGATCGAGTTCCTCATCACGAAGGGGTACAGCGAAGACTACGGAGCTCGACCGTTGCGTCGCGCGATCGAGCGCTTCGTCGAGGATCCGCTGGCCGAACACATCCTGCGAATGGGCTCCGGCTCCTCGGACCCGGTCGAGGTGCGCGTCAGCGAGGACGGTGCGAACCTGGTCTTCACCCAGACGAAGCCCGCGGAAGTCGTGCCCGCGACCTGAGAGCGTGTGAAGGAATCGAGCCTACACGCTCCCAGACACCATCTGCGCCGCTTCGCAGCGCGTCGCCCGTGAATTCTTCACGGGCTCTGAGAGCGTGTGAAGGAATCGAGCCTACACGCTCCCAGACACCATCTGCGCCGCTTCGCAGCGCGTCGCCCGTGAATAAATCGAGTCTACGGGCTCTCAGATTCATGTAGCGACGCTTCGAGTCGCGAGAGCGTGTGATTCCTTCACACGCTCTGAGCCGCTGCCAACTCGAGTCCCGGAGGCCGCCCTGCGCGGCCTCCGGGCATTTGAGGGGAGCACCGCTTCCGCCGATACTCCGCTACCGGCCGCGCGACGGCTGGTTCGAGACCAAGCCATGCTGCTCCCGCTCCTCCTCGTCGGCCTCGTCGCCTTCCAATCCCCGCCGGCCGAGAAGCCGCCCGTTCCCGACGCCGACCGCGCGAAGGTCGCGGTCGCGGAGTTGAGGGCCGCGTTCGACAAGAACGATGCCGGTCCGCGGATCCGTGCGATCGAGAGCGCGGGATCGATCGCCGATCCCGAGGTCGTGCGTCAACTCGGCCGCGGTCTGGCCGACCGCGACCTCGCGGTGCAGAAGGCCGCGATCGAGGCCTTGCGATTCAACACGCACGAGAAGGGACTCGACGAGTTGCTCGCGCGAGCGAAGGTCAAGGCGGCGAAGGACGACCTCTCGCTCTATGCACTGCTCCTGCGCGCGATCGGACAGCACGGGGACCCGCGCGCCATCGCGGCGCTGAGCGAGAACCCCTGGGCCGCGCCGGATGGACAAGTGATCCAGGCCAAGATCCTCGGACTCGGCCGCATCCGCACGAACGAAGCGTTGAAGGCCATCACCGACCTCATGGAGGTCGCTGGACCGCACAAGATCCAAGCGTTCATGAAGGACTTCCGCCTGGCGCTGTGGTCGTTGACGGGCAGCGATCAGGGCGAGTCCGCCGAACTCTGGCAGCGCTGGTACCGCGAGAACAAATCGAAGCTGAAGATCGCGCCGGAGCCGCGGGATGAGCCGAGCGAGCTGGCGCGCCGCTGGAAGGCCTATTGGGCGAATCCGAAATCGGAGGCCGGCGCGAAGAAAGAACGTCCTCGCGACGGCGGTACGGAAGGCGGCGTTTTGAAGCGCCGGCGCGGCGAGAACGGCGCAAGGTAGTCGCGACCTCGCCGAGTCAGCGCGGGAACGAGGGCTGGAGCACGCCCGCCTCCGACTTCTCCGCGAGGTTCAATCCTGCCAGGCCTTCATCACGATCTCGTCCTTGAACTCGACGTAAGTCGCGCCTTCGACACGCTCCGTGTCATCGCCCGAGAACACGAAGATCAAGTGACCCTCGCTGTGCTTCGTCTCGGTGTAGCTCCACTTCCAGATCTCCGTTCCACCATCGAGTTTCGTCCGCGACGACGGTTCGCCGAGAAGCGCCTGGACGTAGTCCTGACCGCGGCCGGGTTCGATCTGCTGCAAGGTCGAGGAGCTGACGTACTTCCCGCTGCGTTCGCGATGGGAGTCGACGTTGATGATGCAAGCGGACAGTGCGGTCGAGGCGACGACGAGGGTGAGGATGGCGAGGGGGTTCTTCATGGCGTTCATTTCGGATGCGGTCCTCAGTGGATGGGGGTGGGGGTGAGAGTCAGCCGCAGCCCCTGGACCGCTCGGACCCGTCGAGGGTCGCGGGTGAAGTTACGAAAACCGTGTGACGCAGATTTTTCGCGGACGACCCGCGACCGGTTCGACTTCGGTACGTCACGTGGGCATGAACAGCACTGCGCCCCCGTTGTGTGTCGAACCCGGCGCCCCATCCTGGCCGGCGGAACTGTCCGAGATCGAAGGTCCTCCGGAGCGCGTCTGGTTGCGCGGCAACGTGAACCTGCTCGCGCGGCGACCCCGCGTCGCGATCGTCGGGACGCGCGGACCGAGCCCGTACGGCGAGGCGCAAGCCGCGCGCTTCGGTCGCGAGCTCGCGCGCGCGGGGATCGTCATCGTATCGGGCATGGCGCGTGGCATCGATCAAGCGGCGCACGCGGCCGCGCTCGACGTTGGAGGCGCCACGATCGCGGTGCTCGGTAGTGCCGTGGACCGCCCTTGGCCGCCCGGGGAGATCGCGCGGCGCCTCGTGGATTCCGGTCTCCTGCTCAGCGAGTTCCAACCCGGAACGGACCCGCGGCCCCACCATTTCCCGCTGCGCAACCGCCTGATCTCGGGATTGTGCGTAGGCGTGTTGGTCGTCGAGGCCGCGGCGGCTTCCGGATCGTTGATCACGGCGCGCTGGGCCGCGGACCAGGGCCGCTCGGTATGGGCGTTGCCCGGCCGTGTGGACCACCCACTGTCGCGCGGCACGCACAAGCTGTTGCGAGAAGGTGCCGCCTTGGTCGAGTCGCCCGAGGAGATCGTGCGCGAGATCCTCGGTTGCACGGCTATCCCCGAATCCGACCGCCCGACGGAATCCGGCGCGGATGCGGACGGCGAGCCCGCTCGTTCGATCCTCGTTGCGCTGCAAGGCGAGACGCTGGATGCGAGCGAGATCGCCGAACGCATCGGTCTCGGCGGGCTCGAAGTCCTGGCGGCGCTCGTCGAACTCGAACTCGCGGATCGGGTGGCGCGCGCGCCGGGCGGGCTTTATCGACGCTTGCGCGGCAGCGAGACCTGAGAGCCCGTGAAGAAATCGAGCCTACGGGCTCTCAGAATCATGTGGCGACGCTTCGCGAGAGGCCGCGATTGCTTCACGGCCTCTGAGAGCGTGTGCAGGAATCGAGCCTAAACCCTCTCCGACGTTGCGGTCGCCGCTTCCGCGCCGCGTCGCCCGTGAATTCTTCACGGGCTCCGAGTCAGCGCACGCTGGCGACGGTGTGTTCGGCGATCACGACCACGAGAGCGAGCACGCCGCATCCCACGACGAACACGGCGAAGCGCCGCGGTAGCGCGGGGAGCGCCTGGGAATCTTCCGGCTCCGAATAGAACGCGGCGAGGGCGACGATTCCGATGCCGATCGCCGCGAACAGCACGAGGTGCAGGAAGGGATCGATCACGCTGTGACCTCGCGAGCCGGCGGCGCTTCGGGTTCGAGATGCGCCAGTCCGTCGCGCTCGGCGACGCCGTAGACGTCGAGCCAGGCCAAGATGTTCAGCAGTCCACCGACGCCGGCGAACGCGAGTCCCGCGTCGCCGTAGGGAATCTCGGCTCGCACGAGTGCGTGACCGTGCAGGAGCTCGAGGATCCACGCGGGCGCGCCGGCCAGGAATTGCCCGCTCCAGTAGTAGAAGTGACGCTCACGATCGAGGTTCGCTCCGTCCGCGAGCAGCGTGCCGAGCACGACGAATCCCGCGACCACGACGAAGACGATTCCCGCTCGCAGACGTCGCCTCTGGAGCCAATGCCCCAGGCCGGGCACGACCCACCCGGCGAGAACGAGGAGACCGGGTGACGGTCTCGTCGTGCGCATCCCCTTCGGTACGCGCGCATCGAAGTGCGCCTTGCAGGCGAGACACGCATTCAAGACCCCGCTGCACGCCGTGAGAAACGTGCCGAGATCGATGTGAGCCGGCCATGGTCGCGGGAACGCCGGCCCGAAGCCGTACGTGCGCATGTGCCAGATGACGGCCGAAAGGTTGCCGACCTCGGGCGTCAGTGCCGGCGCGATCGGTGAGCGCAGGTCGGGTTGCAGGAACTCGAAGGCCATGCCCTCGGAGAAGCGGATGCCGAGCAAGTAGAGCCCGGTGACGACGATGAAGGCCACGATCCCGAACAGTGGCGCGCCCAGGTAGACGTGCCCGGCGCCCGGGATCACCCACGTGAGGAGAGCCGCGACGCGAGCGTCGCCCCGTCCCGAGGATTGAGTCGAAGCGGCCAAGCGGGGTCCGGTTCTACCAGCGGGCCGCGGAGCCTGCCATGAGAACCCCGCCCGTCGCCGGTGGTTCCGGGCAGCACGGCTTGCGATGCTCGACCGCATGACTCCTCACCCGCCGCACGTCCTGAAGTTGCGCGTCCGCTACGGAGAGACGGATCAGATGGGCGTCGTGCACCACGCGAACTACGCGCTTTTCGTCGAAGAGAGCCGCACGAGCTTGATGCGCGATCGCGGCTGTTCGTACGCCGAGCTCGAGCGCCGCGGAATCGGTCTCCCCGTGCGCCGTTTCGAGGCCCGCTACCGTGCTCCCGCGCTCTACGAGGACGTGCTCACGGTCACGACCCACGTGGGGCGGATCGGCGCCGCCTCGGTCGCGTTCGAGTCCGAAATCTCGCGCGAGGCCGACGGTGTGCGCATCGCCAGCGTCACGGTCGAACTGGCTTGCATCGACCTCCGCGATCGCGGTCGTGGGCCGGTTCCTCTCCCCGAGGACCTACGTGGGCTCCTCGAGGTGTGAGGCCGGCGCCATGTCGTGGACGAAATCGCCAGGACATCGCCGTCCGTGCGGCCAGCGCCGCGGCTTCAGGAGGCCATGCCGGGAGGTGGCCACGGGCGGTGGCCGCCATCCCACTCGCTCTCCCCGTGCGCCTCTTCGTGCACGCTCGTGCCGGCACCCAGTTCGGGAACGCGGTCCGAGGCGCGACTCGGCAGAGCTGGTGCGATTGCGGCGAGCAGCCGTTCCCGGCAGGCCGGGCACACGAGGCCGTTCGGCAAGCGGTTGAACTGCAAGCTGTTCAAGCTCGGAAGCCCACAGGTGAAGCAGAGAGGTGCCGAGTCGTCGCCCATGGGGCTCGCCATCGACCGTTCCCGGCAGAGCCTTGAGTGCGCGCGCACCGGCATCAGTCGACGAACCCTCCCGTTCACGGTAGATTTTGGCCGATGGGGCTTGGCAGGAGGCCTGCGGGCCACCTAGACTTCTCAGGTCAGCGACGAGGCCCTCGCGGGCCTCTCTCTGGGCCGCGAATGTGCACTAATTCAGTGCGGATTCGAGACCAGCCGCTCCCACACCCTTGATCCAGCTCACGAAACGCACCGAGTACGGCCTCATCGCCCTGATCCACATCGCGGATCGAGGAGGTTCGGTCGTCAGCGTGCGGGAGATCGGCGAGCGCTACCCGGTCCCCCGTCGCCTCCTGGCCGAGGTGGTCAAGGACCTAGCGCGCGCCGGCATCGTCGAATCCCAGCGCGGGGCAACCGGCGGCTATGTCCTCGCGCGATCGGCGGACCGCATCACGCTCGGCGATGTCGTCGTCGCGCTCGAGGGCGCGCCGCTCGTCATGAGTTGCGAGGCGCACGGCGACGCAGGTGGGTCGACGTGCGAGGTCGAACCGGTCTGTCCGATTCGGTCGCCGCTACATCGACTCCGCGAAGGCATCTGGCGCCTCATGGAGCGCACGACACTGCGGTCGCTCCGCTCCGCCAGTCCTCTGATCAGCCTGGAACCTTCCGGCGCTTCCTCCGCGCCGATGCCTTCAGGAGTCGTGAATTCAGGCCCTGTGTCCGCGATCGCGCGCGGGTCGAACGGCGTGGAAAGCGCCCCTACGAGTCCATCATGAAACTGCCGCTCTACTTCGACCACCAAGCGACGACGCCGCTCGACGCGCGCGTCTTCGCGACGATGCTGCCCTTCTTCACCGAGGAGTTCGGCAACGCCGCCAGCCGCAATCATGCGTTCGGCTGGCACGCCGAGGCAGCCGTCGAGAATGCTCGCGCGGAAGTCGCGAGCCTCCTCTGTGCGAACGCGAAAGAGATCGTGTTCACGTCGGGCGCGACGGAATCGATCAATCTCGCGATCAAGGGCGTCGCGGACATGTACGGCGAGAAGGGCCGTCACGTGATCACGAGCTTGACCGAGCACAAGGCCGTGCTCGACACGTGCAAGCACCTCGAGAAGCTCGGCTGGGAAGTCACGTACCTCGAGCCGCTGCCGACCGGTCGCGTGACGGTCGAGTCGGTCGAGAAGGCGCTGCGACCCGACACGGTCCTCGTCGCGATCATGTGGGCCAACAACGAGGTCGGCACTGTGAACCCGATTCGCGAGATCGGCGCCCTGTGCCACGCGAAGGGCGTGCTCTTCCTCACGGACGCGACGCAAGCGGCGGGCAAGCTGCCGATCGACGTCGAAGCCGACCACGTGGACCTCCTGTGCCTTTCGGGACACAAGCTCTACGGGCCGAAAGGCGTCGGCGCGCTCTATGTCCGTCGGAAGAACCCGCGCGTGCGCATCACGGCGCAGATGGATGGCGGTGGTCACGAGCGCGGCATGCGCTCGGGAACGCTGAACGTGCCCGGCATCGTCGGGATCGGTCGCGCCTGCGCGATCGCCCGCGAGGACCTGGAGAAGGATCGCCGGCACACCACCACCCTGCGCGACCACTTCGAACGCCGCGTGTTCGCCGAGATCGGCCACGTGAAGCGCAACGGCGACGAAGTCCATCGCTTGCCGAACAACTCGAACCTCTCCTTCGCCTACGTCGAGGGCGAGTCGCTCATCATGGGCATCAAGGACCTCGCGGTTTCCTCCGGATCCGCGTGCACATCCGCGAGCCTAGAACCGAGCCACGTCTTGCGTGCGATGGGCATCGGCGAAGACATGGCGCACAGCTCGATCCGCTTCGGGTTCGGACGCACGACGACGCGCGAGCAGGTCGACTTCGCGGTCGATCAACTCGCCGGCGCCGTGAAGCGCCTGCGCGAACTCTCGCCGCTCTACGAGATGGCGCTCGAGGGCATCGACCTCTCCACGGTGAAGTGGCAGAGCGCACACTGAGAGCCCGTGAAGAAATCGATCGTACGGGCTCTCAGATTCATGTGGCGACGCTTCGCGTCGCGAGAGCGTGTGATTTCTTCACACGCTCTGAGAACGCGACCCGAGAACGCGGTGTCCCACCGCCGACCCGATCCAGCAACCTGCCCTCCTTCCCGCTCCCGAACCGCTCCACTCCCGAACTAGAATCCCAAGAGACCACCATGGCCTACAGCGACAAGGTCATCGACCACTACAACAACCCACGGAACGTCGGCTCCCTCGACAAGGGCAAGACCACCGTTGGCACCGGCGTCGTCGGCGCACCCGAGTGCGGCGACGTGATGAAGCTCCAGATCGAGGTCGAGGGCGACCGGATCGTCGATGCCAAGTTCAAGACGTTCGGCTGCGGATCGGCGATCGCGTCGAGCTCGCTCGCCACCGAATGGATCAAGGGCAAGACGCTCGACGAGGCGCTCGAGATCCGAAACACCCAGATCGTCGAAGAGCTCTCGCTTCCGCCCGTGAAGATCCACTGCAGCGTGCTGGCCGAGGACGCGATCAAGGCCGCGATCGCCGACTTCAAGGCGAAGTACAACGAAACCGTTTCGGCCAAGGAGGCCGTGAAATCGTGATTCAACTCACCGAACGCGCCACGAAAGAGATCCGGCGCATCATCACGGAGCAGAGCATGTCCGAGGCCACCGCGTTGCGCGTCGGCGTCAAGGGCGGGGGCTGTTCGGGATTCTCCTACACGCTCGGCTTCGACGACCAGCTCAGCGAGATCGACCAGCTCAGCGAGGTCGAGGGTGTCCGCGTCGTCTGCGACCCGAAGAGCTTCCTGTACTTGAACGGCACACAGATCGACTTCGAGGACAACCTGATGGGTCGCGGCTTCAAGTTCGGTAACCCGAACGCGGCCAAGAGCTGCGGCTGCGGTGAGTCGTTCGCGGTCTGACGTCACTCCGGACGCCATTCCCTACTCTCAAGCTCCCCGCATCCGGCGTCGCCTCATGCAGAACTGCTCGGCTTGCGGCGCGCCGCTCGAGACGCCAGTTGCCTGCGGCACTTGCGGCGCGGTCCACGCCGTGGAGGACAGCGCGACGCCCTTCGAGCTCCTGGGCCTCGCGCCGTCCTTCCGATTGGAAGAGCGCGAGCTTCGCCGCCGGTCGACGCGTTACGCGCGCCTCGTTCACCCCGACTTCTTCACGGCCGCCGAGACGCGCATCCGCGAACTCGCCGAACGAAACAGCGCACGGTTGAACAGCGCTTTCGAGACGCTCGCGCAGCTGACCCAGCGTGCCGATTGGCTGGTCGTCCACCTCGGTGGACCGTCCGAGGATGCCGAGCGCGCGATGCCGCAACCATTCTTGCTCGAGGTGCTCGAGTGGAATGAAGTGCTGGAGGAAGCGCGCACGAGTTCGGGTGTGGACTCGCGCATCGAACCGCTCTTCGCCGAGCTCACTGCGCGCCGCGCGGCGAACCTCGCGCAGATCGACGAGCTCCTCGAACCTCTCCCCGAGCGGAACTCCGGTGCCCTCGTCCTCGCGCGCCGCGAACTCAACGCGTTGCGCTACCTCGACCGCGCGCTGCGCGAGATCGAATCCCTGCGGCTCGCGCGCGCGGAACGCCGCTGAACGGCCTGGATCCACGATGGGATACGTCGAACTCAACGTCCTGAACAACCCGAGTCCGGCGCCGACGGCTGTCGGCGCTCTCGGAATCGACCTCGGCACGACGAACTCGCTCGCTGCGATCTGGCGCGACGGCCGCCCGACCGTCCTACGACCCGAGGGCCGGAGCGGTCTCGTGCCGTCCGTCCTCCACTTCCCCGAGTCGGGTCCCCCGATCGTCGGTCGCGAGGCGCGCGATCACGCGATCGTCGATCCACGGAACACCTTGTTCAGCGTGAAGCGATTCATGGGCCGAGGGTTGGCCGACGTCGCTCAGGAACTCGCGACGCTGCCCTACTCCGCGACCGAGAACGAACGCGGATCGATCCAACTCGAAGTGCGTGGGCGCCGGTATTCGCCCGAGGAATTGAGCGCGTTCATCCTGCGGAAAGTGCACGAGGTCGCCACCTCCGCTCTCGGCGGCCCCGCGCCCACGAAGTGCGTGATCACGGTGCCCGCGTACTTCGACGATGCTCAACGACAGTCGACGCGCGACGCGGCTCGCATCGCGGGGCTCGACGTCCTGCGCATCGTCAACGAGCCGACGGCCGCGAGCCTCGCGTACGGACTGGATCAGCGCGACAAAGGCAACGTCGCGGTCTTCGATCTCGGCGGTGGCACGTTCGACGTCACGATCCTCAGCATCGAGGACGGCGTGTTCCGCGTCCTCGCGACGAACGGTGACACACGACTGGGCGGCGACGATTTCGACCAGCGGCTCGCGGATCTCGCGCGGGACGATCTCGGTAGCGATCACGGGGACGCCGTCACACGCGATCCGGCGTTCCAGCAAGCAGCTCGACAGGCCGCCGAACACTGCAAGATCGAACTCTCGAAGCAGCCCGAATCCGAAATGCACTTCATGGTGCCGGGTAAGCGCGTCGCGTGGCGACGACGCGTGGCACGTGACGAGTTCGAATCCCTCACTGCGGACCTCGTCGAGCGCACGATGGACTCGTGCCGACGCGCGCTCTCGGATGCCAAGCTCGCGATCGGCGACATCCACGAGGTCGTCCTCGTCGGCGGCTCGACGCGCATGCCGGTGATCCGTCGGCGCGTGCAGCAATTCTTCGGTCGCGTACCGCACACGGAGCTCGATCCCGACGAGGTCGTCGCACTCGGCGCCGCTGTGCAAGCACAGATCCTCACGGGCGGGCGCCGCGACATGTTGCTCCTCGACGTCACTCCGCTGTCCCTCGGGCTCGAGACGATGGGCGGCGCGGTCTCGAAAGTCATCCAGCGCAACTCCACGATTCCGTGCGAAGCGACCGAGGGGTTCACGACCTATGCCGACGATCAGACCGGCATCGACTTCCACGTGCTCCAGGGCGAGCGCGAGATGGCGCGCGATTGCCGCACGCTCGGCCGATTCAAATTGAAGGGCATTCCACCCATGCCGGCGGGCATGGCGCGCGTCGCCGTGCGTTTCCACATCGACGCCGACGGCGTGCTTTCGGTCAGCGCGAAGGAGCAGTCGACGGGTGCCACGGCACACATCGACGTCGCACCGATGCACGGGCTCACCGACAGTGAGGTCGAAGGCATGCTGCATTCGGGTTTCGCCAACGCTGTCGACGATTTCGCGGCACGGCGTGCGGCGGATCTACGCACGGAGATCGGCTCGATGATCCATGCGACGGAGAAGCACCTGAACGCCGGTCGCGCGGGCCTCGACAAGGAAAGCGTGCAGGATCTCGAGGAAGCTCTCACCCACGCGAAGGCGGCGATTCAGGGCGTGGACGTCAAGGCACTGCAGAAAGCGCGCGACGATTTCGAGCGCGCCGCACTCCCCCTGGCGGCACTGTTGATGAACAACGTGGCTCAGAAGGCGCTGCGCGGCAAGACACTCGACGAGGTCTGAGGCGCATGCCGCAACGGTCATGCGCTGGCCTGCCGGCGGGCCTCGAGGCCCAAGTGGCTTGGCTGCGCGCGAGTCCACTGCGCACCCGCGGCAGTGGGCTGCGCGCGAGTCCACTGCGCACCCGCGGCAGTGGGCTGCGCGCGAGTCCACAGCGCACCCGCGGCAGTGGGCTGCGCGCGAGTCCACAGCGCACCCGCGGCAGTGGGCTGCGCGCTCTCCTCGAGCGCGATGCATCCGCGCACGCGGCGAAGCACTTCCTCGACGAACTCGAAGCGGCGCTCTTTGCGCTGCGAAAGGCGACCGCATGACTCAGAAGCTCGAATGGACGGACGTGCGCGACATCGCGCGATTCCTCGCGGAACGCCACGCCGACGTGTCGCCGCTCACGGTTCGTTTCACGGATCTGCACCGCTGGATCACCGAGCTGCCCGGGTTCGTCGGCGAACCGAAGCAGAGCAACGAGAAGATCCTCGAGGCGATCCAGATGGCCTGGATCGACGAGATCGAGGACTGAAATACCGCCACAGGGCTTGTGAAGACCTCACACGCTCCAGGTAGCTGCGCAGCAGCGCCAGTGGCTCTGGGAGCCCGAATACTCGAGTTTTTTACGCGATCTCAGGCCGTTGCTGTGCTCAACGATCGGACCGTCGGCGCTCGGAGTGCCTCGAGAATTCCGTCCCACAGCGCGATGCGCGCGCGAATCGAGGCCTCCGCCGCCGCACGTGCGGAGTGCCAGGCTCCGTCGTCGTCGCCGCAGACGCTCGCGAGCATGCGCGCCGCCATCGGGCCGTGACGCTCGCCGTCGAGGGCCACGTGCCTCTCGAGGTAGTCGACGAGAGCCGGCAGCCGTGATCCCCCGGATCCATCGAGGTCGCGTACGAGCTGCCGGAACATGTCGGGGATCACGTCTTCGCGCCCGAGCGTGAACGCGGCCGCGATCGCGGGCACCGAGCCCGATTGGACGATGCCGAACGTGACGCGATTGAAGTTCGCCGCTGCGCGCGGAGCGTTCGCCAGCGCGCTCTCGACGGATTCGCCGCGGCCGAGACGGGCGAGCACGTCTTCGATGCCGCGCGTCGATGCGCCGGCTTCCCGCATGGACATCGTGTACAGGTCGAAGTGCGCGATGTAGCCGCCGTGACCGTCGTCGTCGCACTCCTCGCCGACCACGATCTCGTTGATCAACCGACGCGCGACGGGATCGCCGACCGGTCGCCACGGAATTTCGATGCACGTGAGCGCGCGTTGAAGAGCCTTGAGGAGCGACATGAAGTCCCACACGGCGAAGACATGGTGCTCCTGGAACACACGCACGTCCGCGAGGGTCCGCAGCGATCCGTACAACGGGTGGGCCACGAGTTCCGCGCGCAAAGGATGCAGCGCGTGCATCAGTCTCCCGAGACGTTCGACTTGCATCGCCGGATCTTAGCGATGAGTGCCGGCGCGTCGTCGTGCTTCGGTGAGCAACCGAACTCGCACCGCGGCCTGCTAGACTTGCGACGATGCGCGGCGGCGTCGAGGGCCAGATCCGACTGCGACTCGTCGTGATTCGTTGCCGCGCCCGCGCACACTGACGCCATGGAGTTCAGCCGCAAGATCCAGCCCGCGCCGCATTCGACGGCCCTAGTGCGAGTCGCGAAGTGGGCTGCCTGGATCGTCCTCCTCCTCGCGCCCCTCGCGGTCTTCCATGAAGTCCTCTTCGGGGGCTTCACCTTCTCGTACAGCACGTTCGCCTGCGATCCGGGCCGGACATCCGGCGACATCGACACGCTGCCTGTCCTGGATCCCGGTGCAGCCGCTGCGCAAGACGAGTCGTGGCTCATGCTGATCCGGAGGACGTTGCTCACCGGCGAGCTGCCGGTCGTCAACATGAAGAGCGGACTGGGCGCGCCGCTCCTCGAGTCGCTCCAGTCCGGCGCGTGGTATCCGCCGAACCTGGTGCTCAGGCTCTTGCCCGGCGATTCGCCGTGGTGCTTCGACCTCTTCGTGCTGCTGCACATCGAGCTCCTCCTGGCCGGGCTCTTCGTGCTCCTGCGGCTGTACGCGCGCCTGCCGATAGCTCTTGTCCTGGCGCTCGTGATCGGCCTTTCCGGCGTCACCTACCAGCACCTCGACATGGTGCACTACCGGAGCTTCAACTGGCTCCCATGGCCGCTCGCGGCGGCCGTGCACGTTGCGCGCGGAGCCGCGCTCGTCGTCGCCGCTCAAGCCGAGCAGGTCGCTCCGCTCGGCTGGCTCGCGCGCCTCGAGAAGTTCTGGACGCCGCACGAAGCGGAGGTTCTCGCACGAGCGAAACGGCGTCCGCGTGCTCACCTCTCTCCCGCCGAACCAGAACGCGTTGATCGGGATCGAGTCGATTTCGCTCTTCGATCCGGTGCATCTACGCAGGATCCATCGCTTCTATCCGACTGCGTTCCGCGTCGAGAACGCTGGCTTCAGCTTGCATCCGCAGAGTCACGACGGGGGGCTCGACGACCGCGAGCTGGACGCCGCGCGGTTCCTCGGTGCCCAAGCCGTCCACGGCCACGCGCTGGCGACGACACGCGGAGTCTGGGCCGTGGGTGAGGGGCTGTACGTCCTCGAGGGCGCGCTCCCGCGCGCGTATGTGCTCACGCGCGAAGCCGTCGAGCGCATCGACGCGACTGCAGGCCTCGTCGCGATCGGGGAGACACTGCTCGCGATCCAGAGCGAACTGACCTCAGCGGCGGCGGTGACCGGGTTCGAATTCGGCCCACGTGGGTTGTCCTTCCACGTCCCCGGCCCGTGCGACGGCGTGCTCGTCGTGGCGCAGGCCTATGCGCGCAGCTGGCGCATGAACGGGCTTCCGCCGCAACCGTTCGCCAATCTCCTGTGCGCTTGGGACCTGAAGCTCGCTGAGCCGGCGCGAGTCGAGGTCGACTATTGGCCGCCGGGTTTGAACCTCGCGCTGCTTCTCGTGGGCGCGGGCTCCGCATTGGCACTCGTCGCCTCCGTGTGGCTCTTCGGCGCGCGCGCACGGGGCAACGCTCCGAAGAAAGACGCGCAGTGGGTCTCGTCGGCATGAAGAGCGGCGTCCTCTCGATCGACCACGGCACGAAGCGCACGGGCTTCGCCGTCATCGATGGCCTGCGCATCGCAGCCGTACCGCTGGGCGCTTATCACGGCGACGGCCATGCCGATGCGCTCCTCGAGCACGTCGCCGGACTCCTCGACGAACGCTCGATCGGTGTCCTGCTCGTCGGACTTCCAAGGAATGCGGATGGCAGCGAGGGACAGCGTGCGCTCGAAGTACGCGCATTCGCGACGAGACTCGCAGCGCGCTTCCCGCGACTCGCGGTCGTCCTGCACGACGAACACCTGACGACCAAGGCCGCCGAGGAACTCCTGCGCGAGGCCGGCACACGTCGCACGGATTGGAAGGGCAGGCGCGACTCGATGAGTGCGCTGGTCCTGCTTCGCGATTGGTTGGAGTCGGGCGAGCCCGAATCCGCGTCGTCGGCTTGATCCGACCGACGCTTCCGAGTTCGTCGAGCAGTCGCGGACCGAGGTCGAGTGACTGTTATCGCGCAAGTTTCGCGTCGAGCCAACGCACGATCGCTTCGGCAACATCACTCGCGCGGCCGTCCAGGAACAAATCGTGGTGCGCGCCGGCGAACTCGCGCACTTCGACGCGCGGACCGCTGAGCACTCGAACCTTGGCCGACGGCGCGATGCGATCGTCAACGCCGACGACGACCAACACCGGCATCGCGATGTTCGCGAGCTTCGGCAGATAGGTCCGCGCGGCGGCGCGTGCTTCCTCGCTCGCGCGCACCGTGATCACGTCGTGCGCCGGTTCGGCGACGAGCAGCGCGCGCCCCTCGTCGTCGTTCGTCCGCGACGCGGGATCCCAACCGATGCGTCCCGCGGACTCCGGAACGACCTTCTTGAAGAGCTTCATCAACCCGCCCGCGGCGACCGGCACGTCGAAGAAGGGGTCGACGAGCGGCGCGGCGAGCACGACTGCCGCAATGCCGTCCGGGCGCTCGCTCGCGAAGGCCAAGCACCACAACGCTCCGAGCCCTTGGCCGACGAGCACGCGCGGCGCATCCGGCTGTCGATAGGCGAGGTGATCTTGGACGTCGCCGAGATCGCGCACGACCTCTTGCACGCCGTGCGAGTGACCGCGGGGCCCTTCACTGCGTCCATGGCCGCGCAGGTCGGGCAGCGCCACGGCCCAGCCCGCTTCCGCGAGGCGGCGGCCGACGCGCAGGAACTGCCCGCCGTGTCCTCCGGCATCGTGGACGATCGTGACGGCACCGCGGGGGACGCCGTCGGCGGCCAACTCCTGGACGTGGAGGAGGACGAGACCTTTCCCCGTGTGCGAGAGGCCGGCAGCCGCAGTGCCGTCCGCATTCGACTCACGCAACTCGAGGTAGGTGACGGTGGGCAGGGTCGTCGCCATGACGGCACAGCGTAGGGATGAGCGCTCCGCGAACCTAGGCGACCTGCCCGAAGAGGCAATGCGCGTGCGAACGAGCTAGGATGTTTTCTGCGTGAGAGGTCCAGGCGGCCGCTCCATCGCGTTCTTCACAGGACCGGCGGGGAGGAAAGTCCGGACTCCTCGGGGTCGAGGTGGTTGTCAACGACAACCGGTCGCAAGGCCCGGGAAAGTGCCACAGAAAACAAACCGCCTGCGTCCTCGTGACGTCGGTAAGGGTGAAACGGTGCGGTAAGAGCGCACCGCGCCGCGGGTGACCGCGGTGGCAGGGCAAACCCCACCTGGAGAAAGACCAAATAGGGATAGTCGAGGTCGGCAACGACCTCCGGTGTGACCCCCACCGAGCGCTATCCGGGTAGGTCGTTCGAGGCCGGCCGCGAGGTCGGTCCCAGAGAAATGGTCGCCACGCTCTCGGCAACGAGGGCGAACAGGATCCGGCTTATCGGACCTCTCACGCTTTTCCTCGTCGGACGAACCGGTGAAGGATCCGCCAAGCCGCGAACACTTCCACAACGGGTTGTGGTCGCAGAAGTGGGACGCCTCACCATCTTGACGGTTTCCGAGGTTGCCCTTAGCGTCATTACCTCGTTGAATTCGTTCGGCTCGCCCGCGGACGAGCCTCATGAGCGTCTCTGAGGCACTCTCGACCCGCCCTCGGACGACCCGACCCCATCTCGTCGCACGACTCGACCCGCCAGATCTCGACCCGCCTCGTCTCGACCCGACACGTCTCGATCCGACACGTCTCGACCCGCCACCTCTCGACCCGCCACCTCGCTTCGCTCGACTCGCCCGCCACCCTTCCCGCCTCGCTCGCCCGCTCCCCCCCGCCGGCCTCCGGAACTCGCCCGGACCAGCCATCACCGCCATGGAATTCGTTTTCGTCGTCCCCCGGGACGCCCTGTTCACGGACTGCTACCCGCACGGCTTCCAGCCGTTCGGCACGGGCCCGGGGACCGCGGACGCGGCGCAGTTCCAGCGCGTGATCGAGCAGCACGGCTTCTTCGTCGAGCGCGCCTACGCCGAGCGCTCACCGCACCTCAAGCAAGTGATCCCCTACGGCCTGATCGAGGTCGACGGACGCGTGCTCGTCGTCAAGCGCACGAAGCGCGGTGGGGATGCGCGACTCCACGACAAGTACTCGATCGGCATCGGTGGACATCTCGAGCCGCGCGATCTAGTTACCGGAGACGGGCGGGATCCGTTGCCCGCTGGCACGCGCCGCGAGCTCGAGGAAGAGCTCCTGGTTCGAGGTGTGTACGAAGTCCGCCCCATCGGGTGGATCAACGACGACTCGAACCCAGTTGGAGCGGTACACGTCGGCGTCGTCCAGCTCGTCCACGTCGAAGGATCCGTCGAGATCCGCGAAAAAGAACAACTCGAAGGACGTCTCTCGTCCATCGAGGAGATCAGCGCCCTCCTGGATCGGGGTGCTGATTTCGAGACCTGGTCCAAGCTGCTCGTCCCGCGCCTCGGCGAGCTGCTCCGTTCCCACGAGGCCGCGCGACTCCAACCGCTCTCCTGACGGTTTGAAACGCACGGCAAGGCGCCGCACAGAAGGCCACCCTTCACATGAGCACTACAAGTAAGAAAAATCGCGAGCTCGTCCCCGAGCGCATCTACGACATGCTCCTGTCGGCCCGCACGGCCGACAAGGTGCAGATGCACTTCAAAGACGGCCGTGTCGTCGCCGGTGCGCTGATCTTCAACCCGTTCAAGGGGACAGGTCGCGTCATCAACATCGATCAGGAAGTCAGCATCGACTTCGCGATCGACGACATTCGCGATCTGAAGATCTGAGAGCGAGCGCGTCGATCGCGCCATCCCCCACGCGCGCCCCGCGAGACCTCGGTCTCCTGGGGCGCGCGCTCTTCGTAGGCACTGCGCAATGCTTGCGCGCCGGAAGTGTGCGTGGGACCTTCCGCGCGTGATCGCATTCCTCTTCCTTCTCCTCCACGCGGCATCGAGTCCGCCCGCAGACGGCAAGCCGACGAGGAGCGTCGTGGTCCGCGCGGGCGAACCGCAGCGTTCACCCGTCGTGTACGTGCACACCCAGGAAGGCTGGGCGCCTCTGCGATCCGGCGTCGTCGATCGCGAAATCGTCCCGCTGAACACGCGGAGCGAGCGCATCCCGTGCGCTTCGATCGAACGCGACGGCGTGGGCTTCCGACTCTGGGCCGGCGAGGACGCGATCGAAGCACTCGACCGCATCGAAGTCTTGGCCGTGCAGCACGCGCTCGACGAGCGGTTGTTGGAAGGTGACGGAGAGCGTTTCGTCGTCGGCGCTCCCACGCTTCCAAGCTCGACCCGACCGCGCGTGCCCGCGCCGAACCCAGTGACGGAGCGCGATGCGCTACCCGAGGTCGCGCGTCAGGACGGCGTGTTCGTCCCCGGCCGCGGGGGTCTCGACATCGAGTTCTCCGAGGGTCCGCTGCCCAAGGGCATCCCGAAGGGCAGCACACTCGTGCGAGTGCTGGCGGAAGGCGTGCGAGAACTCGAGGAGCATCAGGGCTTGGTCGCGGCGGATCGCGTCGATCGGACGTGGAGCGGGCGCTCGGCCGCCGTGTTCGGATCCACGTCGATATCCGGGGCCATCGATCAAGTGTTCCGCGCATCCACGCGCCGTATCGAGTCGGGCGACGGCGTGCCGCTCCGACTCGGCTCGGCCACCTTGGGCAAGGCGAACGTGGCGAGCTGGTCGTCGTGGCGTGGATCAGGACCGCTGTGGCCGCGACTCGCGGCATCGACGAGCGCAACCGAGCCGATCGCCGACCCGCTGCGGGCAAACGACGATCTCCGCGTCTCGTCCGCGACGAACGGCTTGGTCGAAGTCTGGTTCGACGCTCCTCCGAGTGCTCCGGAAGGGCGGACCTGGACCTTCCTCGTCAGCGTTCACGGCAGCGGCACTTGGCCGCGCGCGTACGCGCCGCGCCCATCGCCAGAGATTCCGAGCCCGGGCATGTTCCCCGACGTCGCGCGCGATGTCGGCATCGACATGGTCCACTTCGAAGGGCCCGATCTGCAGCTCGACATCCGTCCGACGATGGGACCGGGCGCCGCGTGGGGCGACGTCGACGGAGACGGGTGGGTGGATCTCTTCCTGCCGCAAGGCGGCGGGCGCGAGGGCAGCGAGCCGCCGACCAGTCGCTTCTTCCGCAACATCGAAGGAAAGCGCTTCGTCGACGAGAGCGCGGTGCGCGGACTCGCCCACACCGGCGCGGGGATGGGCGCGCTCTTCTACGACGCGGATGGCGACACCGATCTCGATCTCTTCGTCGCGAACTATGGGCGCAATCGCTTCCTCGTGAACGACGGCACGGGCAAGTTCATCGACGCGAGCGCGCGCGTCGGGCTCGACTCGGATCTCTGGCATGCGGCCGTGACGGCCGCGGACTACGACGCGGACGGCGACCTCGATCTCTTCGTCACGAGCTACTTGCGCTACGACACCGCGGCGATGCCGAGCGACGAGGAGCTCGGTCGCTACCAACGTGAGGATCCGGTCGAGATGCTCCCGTTCGCGTTCCCGGGCGAACGCAAGCTCCTCCTGCGCTGTGATCCGGCGCGCACGACGGAAGCCGCGGCCGGTGCGACGGCACTCCCCTTCCGCTACACCGACGCGGCGAAGGAACTCGGCCTCGACGATCCCAATGGTCGCGGCATGCAGGCGCTCTGGTGGGACTTCGATTCCGACGGCGACCAGGACCTCTACCTCGCGAACGACGTCTCACCGAATCGCTTCTGGCGCAACGAAGGCGGCGGCACGTTCAAGGACGTCAGCTTTTCCACCGGTCTCGACGATCCGCGCGGTTGCATGGGGCTCAGCGCGGGCGATGTCGACGGCGACTTGGACGAGGACCTGTTCATCACGAACTGGCAGCTCGAGACCAACGCGCTCTACGTGAACAATCTGCGCCACACGAGCGCGAAGAGTCGCGTCTCGACGTTTCGCGACCGCGCGGTCGAAGCGGGCGTCGCGGCACCGAGCGTCGGCGTCACGGGTTGGGGCGCGGAACTCGCGGACTTCGATCTCGACGGCGATCTCGACCTCTTCTACGCGAACGGCTACACGTCTCCCGACTACGAGAGCACGGGCATCTGCGTCGGCCAGCCGTGTCACTTCATGGAGAACGATGGCGAGGGTAAGTTCACGCTCGCGCTCGAGGAAGCGGGGCCCGACGTCGCGATCCCGCTCGCTTCGCGCGCGGCAGTCGCCTGCGATTTCGATCAGGACGGCGATCTCGACATCGCGGTGACGGCGAACAACGGGCGTTTCCGTTTGCTACGCAACGGCGCTCCGCGCGGGAAGAACCACTGGCTCGGGCTGCGCCTCGTCGGAGCCAGCGGCAACACGCGCGCGATCGGGGCGCAAGTCGTGATCGAAGCGGGCGAACGCAAGTTATTGCGGTCGCTGCGCGCGGGAACGAGCTATCTGTCGGGCAACGCGCCCGAGCTGCACTTCGGCCTCGGTGAAGCAGCGAGCGTGACGTCGTGCACCGTACGCTGGCCTTCCGGCCTCGAGACGACCCATGCGATCGAAGGCGTCGACCGCTTCGTGACGATCGCGGAACCGAAGTGAGCCTCTTCACCTTCACGAAGCCCGCGAGCGCGGAGGTCGCGCGCTTCGTCGAGTCGCAGTCGCGACTGCCCTTCTCGTACGCGTCTGTCGGCATGACGAAGGACGAGGACGCGCCGGCGGGTTGGACCGAAGACCGCTATCGCACCGTGCTCGGCCAAGGTCGCGCCGCGTTCGTGCGTGCTCGGTCGCTCGTTCAGCGTTGGACCATGTTCGATCTCGGATGGATCGAGTTGCACACGCCCGCCGCGCCCATCCAAGTCGGCTCGACGGTCGGCGTCGTCGCGCGTTCGGCGGGCTTGTGGGTCGTCAACGCGGCGCGCATCGCGTACGTCATCGACGAAGAGAAGCGCTTCGGCTTCGCGTACGGCACGTTGCCCGGTCACGTGGAGACGGGCGAGGAAGTCTTCCTCATCGAGCACACGCCCGAAGATCTCGTGGCGTACTCGATCCGTGCCTTGTCGAGGCCGCGTGCGCCGCTGGCACGACTCGCGAAGCCCTGGGTGCGACGCGAACAAGCGCGTTTCGGGGCCGATTCGCTGAGTGCGATGCGACGCGGGATGCTCGTCTGATCGACTATTTCGCCGCTGCGAGCCGCGCGCGCAGCTCGGGCAGCATCGGATGACCGGGTGCGCGCCGCGCCAACTCGTCGATCTGACGACGCGCGCTCTCCTTGTCCCCGAACCGGAGCAGCGCGAGCACGAGCTTCACCCGCGCATCGTGGTGCAGCGGTCCGAAGCGCAGCGCATTCTCGAACGACTGCAGGATCTGCTTCGGCTCGGCGCGCAGGTTGTAGAGCGCGACTCCGAGCGAGTACCACGCGTGTGAGTCGTCGGTGTAGATCTCGAGTGAGCGCTGGAGCGCGACCACTGCCCCGGCATCATTGCCCGAGCGCTGGAGCACGATCCCTAAATTCGAATGCGACCGCGCGCTGTACGGCGCCGTCGCCGCCTGATCCGTGAAGAACGTGATCTCGTCGTGCCAGACGCGATTGCGCTGCACCGTGAGGATCGCGAAGGCCGCGACGACGAGGACCACGACGGCTACGGCGATGCGCCCGCGTCCGCGCTCGAGTCCGAACGCGACGAGTTCGGCGACAAGGACCGCGAGGGCCAGCGACGGCGCGTACGCGAGACGCTCGCCCGCGATGGTCCCGATCGGGACGAGCACGTTGCTCGTGATCGCGAACAGGGATCCGTAGGCTGCGACTGCGAGCGCGATCCGTGGTCGATCGCGGCGGCCTATCCAAGCGAGGACGCAGGCAGCGGCCGCGAGGAAGAAGAACCCGAGAACGCGCCCGTCGAGCCAGGTTCGCACGACCGGAATCTGGTCGTACGAATAGTCCGAGGAGAGTCCGACGGGCCACACGAGAAGTCGCAGATAGAGCATCTGGACACGCAACGCCGTCGCCACCCGCTCGAGCGTCGGCGCGTCGGCAATCGGGTTCTCGAGGATCGTCGGCCGCGAAAGCTGTCCCTCGAGCGCGTGCGAGCGCAGCACGAAGAACAACGCCAGCGCCACGACCGGACCGATCCACACGACGAATCGACGCCGCGGATTAGGGAAGATCAGGTCGCCGACGAGTGCGAGCGCGACGAAACCGACGGACGACTCCTTGCTGCCGAACGCCAGCAGGAGTGGGAGCGCCGCCCACGGACTGCGTCGTCGATGCAGGACGAGAAAAGCCAGGCCGAATGCGCAGGCGAGGAGCTCACCGCGTTGCGCGACGTTCGCCACGGCCTCGACGTGGATCGGGTGGACCGCGAAGACGAGCCCCGCCGCAGCGGCCGGGATGCGTGCGGAACCGAGCACCAAGAGGAGCACCGCGACCAACGCGCTGCCCAGCGCGTGCACGAGGACGTTCACGACGTGGAAGCAGACCGGATGCTCGGCCGCGAGACCCAGAGCACGGTTCAGCGATCCGTTCGCCGCGAACGAGAGCGACGTGACCGGTCGCCAGATCTCGACGTCGTTCTGCGGCGCATCGCGGAACGGTCGCGTGAGCACCTCGCTCCACAGCGAGAGATCGAGCATTCGCGGCGTGCTCGTGATCTGACCGTCGTCGTAGACGAATCCGGCGCCGAACGTGTTCGCGAACGCGAGGATCGCCGCCAGCGCGCACACGCCGGCGACGATCCAGGTCGAACGACTTCGGAAGATCGGTTCCAGTGCCTCAGAGCCCGTGGAGAATTCGCGGGCTCGGAGTCGCAACGCGGCTCAGCAGACTTTCGAGAGGCTGTTGGATCGATCTCTTCACGTCCGCTCAGAGGGACTTCTTGTTCAAGTAGAAGTCGTAGCGCTCGTACTCCTTGTGGGTCTCGCGCTCCTTCACGTCCTTCACGTTCTTCGGCGGCGGCACGATGACCTTGTCGCCCGGCTTCCAGTTCACCGGCGTCGCGCACGCGTGCTGGTCCGTGGTCTGGAGGGCCGTGAGGAGCCGCATGATCTCGTCGACGTTCCGACCGACGTTCATCGGGTAGTAGACGAGCGCGCGCACCACGCGCTTCGGATCGATGACGAAGACAGCGCGTACCGTGGCGGTCTTCGACGTGCCCTCGTGCAGCATCCCGTAGAGCTTCGACACCTTCATGTCGATGTCGGCGATCAACGGGTACTCGATGTCCGCGTCGAGAATCTGCTTCAAGTTCTCGCGCCACGCGAGGTGACTGTGGATCGAGTCGATCGAGATGCCGATCAGCTTCGCGCCGCGCGCGGCGAAGTCGCCCGAGCGCTTCGCGAACTCGGTCAGCTCCGTCGAACACACCGGCGTGAAGTCCGCGGGGTGACTGAAAAGGATCACCCATTCCTTGTTCTGCCAGTCGCTGAACGTGAGGGGTCCGTGCGTCGTATCCGCCGTGAAATCGGGCGCGGGATCGCCGATACGCGGCATTCCGGTCGTCGTGGTTTCGGTCATCGAAGGGTCCTTCCTGTCACTCTTCCTGGGAGGGCCCCGATCCTACCCAACCCGGCTCAACGCGGCACCCACGGTCGCAGTGCGAGGGCACGCGAGGCCTTCGTCGTCGCGAGTTCGCCGCAGATCTGCGCCTCGTGGACGTGGCCAGTGCGCGCGAGCCAGTGCGCGAAACCGGCGTAGCGCCGGGCGAGGACTTCCTCGGACTCCACCGAGAGGCGGAGGACGAAGCCGCGCAACCCGATCCGCGCGCACAGGTCGAGCAGACGAGCGGAGAGCCAACGCGCGGGACTCTTCACGCGGCCCTTCGACTCGAGCGAGCTCATGACGCCGCGAACTTTGCGCTCCAACGCCCGGCCCTGCTCGGCCAACGTCTGCAGGATCCGACACTGCTCTTCGTCGCGGCCCGAACCGGCCAAGCGACCGTACAGCGTTCGGGCTCCGATTTCGTCGCGCAGGCTACGAGCGAGCTCGGCGGCGAAACGCGGATCGACCATCCCGCTCACGGCCATGCGGAGAGGAGCCGCCGGGATTCGGCGCGTTCGCGACTGTCGGTCGTCTCGCGCGCGTACCGCTCGAGTCGCGCGTGCACGTCGGTGGTGCGAGCGTGGGCCAATGCGCCGAGTGCTTCGCGGCGCACGCTGGAACGTGGCGAGTCGAGCAGAGCGAGCAGATCGGACCGCACGGAGGCATCGTCGGCCGATCTTCGCCCGAGCTCCGCGATCGCGATGCGCCGTGGCGCGTCGGGCTGCGCCTCGTCGCTCGCCAAAGCTCGCAACGCGGTCACAACGCGTGGGTCCGTCAGGCGCGCGATCTGAGTCGCGACGCGCGCGGCGCGCTCGCCGTGCGGCGATTCCACGCGCAGCTCGCGTTGGAGCATATCGAGCGCGTCGCTCGGCTCGACGCGAGCGAGCAGGCCGAGAGCTGCCCCGACGGCGGCTTGACTCGAGCCAGCCGCGATTTCTGCCCGAGCGAGTGTCGCGAGCTCTGAATCGAAGACCGATGGAGCCGTCGGTTCCAACGCGCGGAACGCGGCTGCACGGACCGACCAATCCGTGTCGAGCCGCACGCGCTGGACGAACTCGTCGCGATCCGGACCGGCCGTCGTCCCGGTGCGCAGCTCGGCAATGCGCCTTCGAACTGCCGCGGACGAATCGCTCGAGAGCGCACGACGGAGTGCGAACTCGATCGATCCATCGAGAACGCCCTCGGTGTGCGTCCGCGTGCGTCGGCCGAGAGTTTCGGCCGCTTGTCGCCGTCCCGCAGCATCCGGAGCGTCAGCGAGGATCGCGAGCCACTCTGCGAACGTGCGGGTCTCACGGATCTGTGCCGGCAGAGCGCACGATGGATCGAGGCGTACCCAGCGCGGCGCTGCCCTCTGACGGACGACGAATCGCTCGGAACGACCTTCGAGCTCGAATCGCTCGACGCGCACGCCGGTGTCGCCCCCGATCTCGACCTCGACGAGACACGGGAACGGCGGCTCTTCCTGGGTCTGGACCACTTCGATGGAAAGCTCGCCGCGCTCGACGTCGTGGCGCGTCGTGACTTCCACGACGGGATGTCCGACGGCCTCGAACCAGCGCTCGAAGTGCCGGCGCAAGTCGCGGCCCGAAGCGAGTTCGAGCGCGCGACGTAGGTCGTCCGTGACGACGCCGCGCCCGGCGTTCTCGCCCAAATACAGGCGAATTCCGCGGAAGAACGTCTCCTCGCCGAGCAAGCGGCGCAGGTGATGCAGCCGCACTGCGCCGCCCTCGTACGCGTGTCCCGTCATGAACGACAGGATCGGATCACCGTCCGCGAGATGCACCATGGGTCGGCGGTTCGGACCGACGTCGCGCGCGAGCCAGCCGGCGCGCTGATCCGCCATCGCGAGCAGGAACTCGTCACGTCCTCGCGCCTCCTCGACGTAGAGGCTGGCGAAATACGTGGCGAATCCTTCGTTGAGCCACGCATGCGACCAGTCGGCGCACGTCACGAGATTGCCGAACCACTGGTGCGCCGCTTCGTGCGCGACCAAGCCCGTCGAGGGTGAATCCGCGAGGCCCGCTGCATCCGTGACCGCCGCGTCGATCAACGTCGTCGCCGATACGTTCTCCATCCCGCCGAAGATGAACCCATCGACGGCCACCTGCGCGTACTTCGGATACGGGTAGCGCACGCCGGTCGCGTGCGAGAAGAACGCCAGGATCTCATCGGTCTCCGCGAACGTCGCGTCGAGAAACGGCTCGAGCCGATGTTCGGCCACGAAGTACAGCGGGATCCCGTCCCACGCGGACTCCCGCACTACGAACTCGCCGGCTGCGAGCGTCTCGAGGTACGCGGGATGCGGGAAGTTCACGCGCCAGTGTTCGATCGCGTGCTCGCCCACCTCACGACGCTCGATGCGCTCTCCGGCGGCGATGACGCTCCAAGATCTCGGAACACGCACGGTGAGCTCGCTCGTCGCGCGCTCCCACGGCTCGTCTTGACAGGGGAACCACGCGCGCGCGTCAACGCATTCACCTTGCGTCCACACCTGCGTCGCGCCTGCCCCGCGATCCGCCGCGAAATAGAGACCTCGCGTGGGTCGCCCGCCGTAGTGGACGGTGAACTCGGCGAACTGCTCGGGCTCGATGCGTCGTGCGAAGTGGATCGTGACCGAGTCCGCGTCCTGCGAATACTCCAGCTCGACCCCGGTGACGTCGTGGACCGATTCGACCGCGAGGCCCACGAGATCGAGCTCGACTTGGGTCAGACCCGTTTTCGTCGGCCACAAACGCAGGCGACACGCGCCTTGAAGCGTCCGAGTCGACGGATCGATCTCGAGCGCGAGCGCGTAGTGCTCGACGTCGAACGCCGATTCTTCGGCGCGGTCCGGCCCGCGAGTCTGCGACGTGCAGGCCGCGGTCAGGAGCAAAGCAGCGGCGCGCAACGCGGATCGACTCATTCCCGAAGGATAGCGGGGTTCCGCCGTTGCCCGATGCGCGTCCAGGCGCGAAACTCGGGCGCCTTGGACTTCCTGCTCGAGTGCGTGGGATTCCCGCCGGACTTCCTTCTCGACGAACTCGTCGGACGCGCACTACGCGATGGCGAGCCGGCCGCTTGGCGCGGCGATCCGCGCACGCACCGTCGCCTGCCGATCGTCGCCGGAGTCGATCTCGCGATCGAGCGCGACACGACGCGCGACGGCTGGACCGTCGTCCCCCACTATCGTCAGGAAACACGTCTGCGCGTCGCCGTCGAGGAGATCCGCAAGATCCCCGACTCGCGTTTCGACGCCCTTCTCATCGGGTGGGCCGCGCCGCCGATCCGTTCGGACGAGGACTTCTCGCGTGCGCTCGCCGAGGAGCGCGCGGGTTTGCTCACCCTGCACGAGCCCGGCGCCTATCCGATCTGTGCGTATCTCACGGATGCGCGGCGATTACCGGGCTCGTTGCTCCAGGGTCACGTGCTCGCGGTCACGATCGCGGGCTTCGCGCTCGACGTCGGCTATCTCGGGCCGAACGAGGGCGTCTTCGACCGCGACGTCTTGCAGCGCGAGAGCGGCGCGAGCGTCGTGCCGCTCGGCGGCGAAGGCGATCCCGGTGGTTGCGCGGAGATCTCGGTGCGCATCCAGAGCGTGCGCCACCTGCGCAATCCGATCACGGGCGCCGACTTCGACCTCCTCACCGTCGATGCGCCGGAGCGCCCCCTCACGTTGTTCGTCTCGCGCTGGCAGCTCGAGAAGGACGGACTCCCGCCGCCACGACCGGGATTGCGCATCGAAGGGGTGTTCCTCTTCAGCGGGCGCATCGCGGGCGGTCTGCCCGGCCCCCGGACTTCAGCGGCCGTCTTCGGCTGAGTCCGATTTTGCGGACTTCTCCGCGGCTCGCGAGCTCCAGCGGACGTCGAGGCCACTGAAGCCTTTGTCCTCGGCCGACGTGATCGAGGCGGCGCGCACGACGACGATGGTCGGACTCTGCATGTCCATCGGAGTGCGCACGTCGAAATGCGTCGGAGTGAATTTCGACACGAAACCCGCTGTGATTTCACGAGTCCCGGCGAACAGCTTCGGCGCGGCCTTCTCCAGCGCGGCCGCGAACTGTTCAGCGTCCTTCACGCTGTCCCACGCCGTCACGAGCTGCAGGAAGCGATCGTCGCCGCGGCTCAAGAGGATCAATCGATCACCGCCCCACCCGCTCGCAGCCTCGTTCGACCACTTCATACCGAGCAGCAGCAATGGGTTGGACAGATCGAGACCCTTGCGATCCGCGGGCGGCGTCGTGAAGAGCGCCAGCGCGAACTCGCCCAACGTGTCCTGCGCCAACTCGGTCCAACCCGCGGGGATAGTCTTCGTGTCGAACTCCACGCGTACGGGTTCGTCGAGCTTCTTCGGATCCCAGTACCGCTCGGGATGCAGCACCTGCTCCATGGATCGAGGCGGTTCACGGAACGCGCGATCGACATCCGCCGCGGTCACGGCGGCGGCCGTCAGATTGAAACCGCTCTTCCGCGCGAGGAACGCGTCTCCCGCGAAGTACGACGCGACGAGCGGCTTCCACAGGAGCGGCGGCGCCTTCTTCATCACGTCCACGCCCATCTCCTGGAGAGCGGCCATGTCCTCCTTCGGGATGGAACGACCATGTTCGAGCGTCCAACGGTTCATGAGGTTCGTGCCGCTGCCCTCGACGACGCAGCGGATCGCGAGTTCCGCGTCCGTCTCCTCCTTCGCGGCCGCGAGACGCGCGTCGAGATCGTGGATCTGATCGTCGAGCGCGTGCGTCAGCTCGTGCGCGAGGATCACGCGCACTCCTTCGCCCTTCATCGCCGACATGAGGAAGAACGTGTCGCTGCCCGGGTCGTAGAAGCCGCCGACTTGCCCCTCGAGGACCTCCAGTTCGAGCGCGCGCAGGTCGAGCTCGGGCGCCGCGAGACCCAGGAGTTTCGCGACGCACTCGTCACGGTGCGGGCGACCCGGGCTCGTCATCTCCGCTTCGCGCTTCGCGATGTACTCGCGCAGGATCGCCGTGTCGGCGACCTTGACGTTCACCGGCCGCTGGAACTTCACGCCGCGGATGGACTCGACTTGGATCTGGATCTCGGCCGTCGCTTCCTCGAGGCGCGCCTGGGTCCAGGTAAGGTTGTCCGATGCGAAGGCGGCGAGCGCCAAGTTGGCCAGGTACATGCGATTCCTCGTGGTTCCGGCACGCGAGTCCGCGCACGCCGCTCGCTAGGATGCTCCGCGAGCGCCACGCCCTTGTCCACGAGCCACACCGTTCGACTTGGATTCTGCGCATGTCTTGCGACGGTTGCGTGCTCCGACGGGGCGCCCCGGCTGCGCAATGTCTCCTACGCGGGCTTGGACGAAAAGCTCGGGAGTGAAACGCCAACGCCCCTCGTGATCGGGATCCTCGGAGACGCCACCGGCCCCGGTGCGTCAACCGGCCGGCCCTTCCTGGACGTCCTGCGCACCACGTTCGAGGCAGCGTCACCGATCGCGGGGCGCACGATCCAGATCCACGTCTTCGACGATCGCTCGTCGACTGAGGGAGTTCGCGCCGCCAGCGCTCGTTTCGAGAGCGATCCGGGCGTCGCCATCGCGATCGTCGCGCCGGGTGCGGAGCGTGCCGCCGTGTTGGCGGAGAGCGCCTACCGCACGCCCATCGTGTGCGTCGGCTGCGAAGATTCCGCGGCAACGCGCGAGGGGACGTTCGTGTTCCGAACCGCGGACTCGTCGAGCGCTCCCACCCGGGCCGTCGAGTGGATCCTCGCGGCCGTGGGCGACAGCCGCGTGCTCGACGGCCGCCACATCGCGGCCGGACTACGCACCCACGTGCCGCCGGGCGCCACCGTGGTCGAGGGCCGAGCTCCAGCCCGCGATCCCAACTTGTTCCGCGATCCGAAGTCGGCCTCGACGCGACCCTGAACCCGCGATCCATGACGGCGTCCGAACGAGAGATGCGATGACACCGAGCCTTGCTGCTGAGCCGCCGCGCGCCCCGTCGCTGTGGATCTCGCTGATCCCCGTCGTCGTGCTCGTCGCGCTGCTCGCGCTGAACGTGCGCGTCTTCGAATCCGCGGACAACCACGTCGCGCTGGTCCTGGCGGCGGGCGTCGCCGGACTCTTGGCCGTTTTCGGCCTGAAAAAGCCCTGGAAAGAGATCGAGGCCGGCATCGTGCATTCGATCACGATGGCCCTCCAGGCCGTGTTCATCCTGATGGTCGTCGGGATGCTCATCGGTGCCTGGATCGAGGCCGGCATCGTGCCGCAGCTCATCGTGTGGGGCCTCGAGATCATCTCGCCCGACGTGTTCGTCGTGACCGCATGTCTCGTGTGCTGCGTCGTCTCGCTCGCGACGGGAAGCTCGTGGACCACGGCCGGAACCGTGGGCGTCGCGTTGATGGGTGTCGGCCACACGCTCGGGATCGACGTCGGACTCGTAGGCGGCGCCGTCGTTTCGGGTTCGTACTTCGGCGACAAGATGTCGCCCCTCTCGGACACGACGAACCTCGCGCCGGCAATGGCGGGTTCGACTCTGATCGAGCACATCAAGCACATGGTGTGGACGGTCACCCCCGCACTCGCGATCTCGCTCGTGCTCTACGCGATCCTGGGTCGGTCGCACGGCAGCGACGCCCACGGTCTCGACCGGGTGGACGCAACGGTCGCAGTCCTTGGTGACCACTTCAACCTGTCGCCTTGGCTCGCCCTGCCGCCGCTCCTCGTCCTGGTCCTCGTGGCGACGCGCGTGCCTGCGATCCCGGCTTTGCTCCTCGGGACGTTCGCGGCGGTCGGCCTGGGACTCTGCTTCCGAACGCCGGGCGAGAGCGGCGTCCTCGGGATGCTCGGCGCGTCGTTCGGCACCCTCTTCGGCGGCTACACGATCCAAGCCGCGGCAGCGATCCCCGCGGGCGCCGAACACGAGCTCCAGCGCGCGGCAGCGGCAACCGTGGATTCGTTGCTCGACGGTCGCGGAGGCATGAAGAGCATGATGGGCACCGTCGCGCTGATCTTCTGTGCGTTGGCTTTCGGTGGGGTCATGGAACGCTCGGGAATGCTCGGTTCGATCGCGAATTCGATTCTGCGGCTCGTGCGCGGCACCGGATCGCTCGTCACGGCGACGATCGTGACGTGCTTCGGTGTGAACGTGCTCGCGAGCGACCAGTACATGGCGATCGTCGTGCCCGGGCGCATGTTCCGCACGGCGTTCCTGGAGCGCCGCCTCCACCCGAAGAACTTGTCGCGCGCGCTCGAGGATTCGGGCACGGTCACGTCGGCCCTCATCCCCTGGAACACGTGCGGAGCGCAGATGACGATGGTGCTCGGCGTGGCCACGGCGGCTTACGCGCCGTATGCGTTCCTGAACTGGATCTGCCCGCTGATGTCGATCTTCTACGGGTTCACGGGCATCTCGATGACCCGGATCTCGGACGCGGAAGCCAAGGAACGCCTGGCCGCGGGCTGAAGTTTCCGAGAGGCCGCGATTGCGCTCGGCGCGCACCGGCCGGTAGAGACAAGGGCGCGCGCCCCCCCGTCGATCCTGCCCGGCGCGCGTCCACCCGATCCGGAGCGTCGCGCGCATGAGCGGAGAGAAACAGCAGTGGGGCAGCCGCATCGGCGTGATCCTGGCAGTCGCCGGATCCGCCGTCGGCCTCGGGAACTTCCTGCGCTTCCCCGGCCAAGCCGCGGACAACGGCGGCGGGGCGTTCATGATCCCGTACTTCTGCGCGCTGATCTTCCTCGGCATCCCGATCGGGTGGGCCGAATGGACGATGGGCCGCTACGGAGGTCGCAAGGGCTTCCACTCCTCGCCCGCGATCCTGGGCGTGATCGGCAAGGGCAAGATCGCACGCTACTTGGGCGTGATCGGGATCCTGATCCCGCTCGGCGTGTCCTTCTACTACGTGTTCATCGAGGCCTGGTGCCTCTCGTACACGATCGAGTACGTGCGGGCGATGTTCGGTGGAGCAGCCGTCGGCGTCGAAGCCGGTGCGCCGATCGCGCAGCAGACCGCCGCTTCGAGCGCGCACTTCGGCGAGATGATCGGGCGCGGGGGGCACGGATCGCTCTTCGAGGGTGGGATCGCGCCGATCGTGTGGGCATTCTTCGCGGTGTTCGCGGTCAACATCTGGCTCGTCAAACGCGGGCTCTCGGGCGGCATCGAGACGTTCTGCAAATGGGCGATGCCGCTGATGGCCGTCTGCGCCGCATGCGTGCTCGTCCGCGTGTTGACGCTGCCCGACCAGGGTGACGGACGGAACGTGTCGAATGGACTCGGGTTCATGTGGAACCCGGACTTCGACAAGTTGTGGGAGCCCAAGGCCTGGATCGCGGCGGCCGGCCAGATCTTCTTCAGCCTTTCGGTCGGCTTCGGCGTGATCATCAACTACGCGAGCTACATGAAGAAGCGCGACGACCTCGTGCTCTCGGGCCTCACGGCATCCGCCACGAACGAAGTCTTCGAGGTCGGCTTCGGCGGGATGATCACGTTGACCGCCGCATTCCTCTTCCTCGGCCTGGCCGGGATGGCCGAAGCGGTCGCGGGTGGTTCGTTCGGACTCGGATTCACGACGCTGCCTGTCGTCTTCGCGCACATGCCGTTCGGCAACTTCTTCGGCGCGCTGTGGTTCTTCATGTTGTTCCTGGCGGCCATCACGAGCTCGATCTCGATGTACCAGCCGACTTTGGCCTTCGTTCAAGAGTCGCTGGGCATCGCGCGCGGCAAAGCGATCGCACTCGTTGCCGGACTCGGTTTGATGGGCTCCGGCTGGTGCATCTATTTCAGCGGCGGAATGACCGCGCTGGGCACGATCGACAACTGGGTCGGCACGTTCCTGATCGTCGTGCTCGCCGCCGTGCAGGTGATCTGCTTCGCGTGGGTCTGGGGCATGGATGCCGGTATGAAGGAGGCCCACCACGGCGCCCACCTGCGCATCCCGAAGATCATGTGGTTCGTCCTGAAGTGGGTCGCACCGGCCTACCTCTTGGTGACGATCGGACGCTTCGTCTGGAACGACCTCGGCAACTGGATCCGCGCACTGGGCGAGAACGTGGTCGCGCGCAACACGATCTTCCTCGTCCTCGGAGTCACGGCACTCCTGTGCTTCTTCACGTTCCTGGGAGAAAAGCGCTGGCGTGCAGCGGGTCTGGACGTGGACGGAGAGCGTGAACCCGACGAGGACCTCTACCCCGCGAAGACGGGCAGAAAGTGAGCCATGACGACCCTCGGCCTCGTGTTCATGATCCTGTCCCTGACGTTCGTCTGGGGCCTCGCGATCTGGTGCTTCAAGAAGGTCCTGACCGCACCGGCGGTCGACCATGTCGTGAAGCCACCGGACAGTCTCGGCGGCTAGAAACAGCGGTCCGCGGTTATCCTCCGCGCTCACCATGAGCACGACGAGGAGCACCGCGACCGCCGATCCCAAGCCCATCGCCCCCACCGACCTCGTCGCCGAGCGCGCGGCGTTGGGCCCAGCCCTCGAAGAAGCCGTGCTGCGCGTCCTGCACAGCGGTCAGTACATCCTCGGGCCCGAGGTCCTGAAGCTCGAGCGCGACTTCGCCGCCCTCCACGGCGTCGCCCACGGCATCGGCGTCGCCAACGGCACCGATGCGCTGGTCATCGCACTGCTCGCCGCGGGCGTGCGCCCCGGCGATCATGTCGTCACGTCGCCGTTCACGTTCTTCGCGTCGGCCGGCGCGATCGCGTGGATGGGCGCGCAACCGGTCTTCGCCGACGTCGAACTCAGCACGGCGAACCTCGACGCGACGAGAGTGGAAGCGGCGATCACGCCGAAGACGACCGCGCTTTTACCCGTGCATTTGTACGGCCAGATGGCCGACATGAAGGCGTTCCGTCGCATCGCGGACGCGCGGAAGCTCGCGCTGGTCGAGGACGGCGCGCAGAGCCACGGCGCCTCGCGCGACAGCGTTTCGTGCGCTCAACTCGGCGACGCGTGCGCGTTTTCTTTCTATCCCACGAAGAACCTGGGCGCGTGCGGCGAAGGCGGAATGATCCTCATGAAGGACAGCGCGCTGGCAGCACGCGCTCGCCGCATCCGCGAGCACGGATCTCCCGTGCGCTACACGCACGCCGAGCTGGGCACGAACTCGCGCTTGCAGGCCATCCCGGCCGCGACGTTGAACGTGAAGCTCGCGTACCTCGCCGCTTGGAACGATCGGCGTCGGTCTCTCGCTGCGCGTTACGACGCGGCGTTCCAGGGTTGCGACGAAGTCCTGCCGCTGACGCGCGTCGTCGGCGCGGTGCACGTCTACCACCAGTACTCCGTGCGCATCCGCGGTCCCGTTGGACGCGAGGCGGTGATCGAGGCGCTGAAGCCGGCGAAGATCACGCTCGCGGTCCACTACCCGAGCCCGGTGCACGTCCAAGAAGCCGCGCGTCCCTGGGGGTTCGGCCCAGGTGATTTCCCCAACGCCGAGACGCTCGCGCGCGAGATCGTCTGCCTGCCCATCCATCCTTTCCTCACCGACGCGGACGTGGACCACGTGGCCGAGCGCTTGATGGCCGCAGCCCGAGGACGCTCGTGATCCAGGCCGTTTTCAGCCGATCTTGAACCCGTGAAGTTCGCCCATACCCATCTCGCGATCTCCCTCGCCTTCACTGCGGCCACCGTCGTCGCCGCGGCGCTGCCGCAAGGACGTGGAGCCCCGCCCGCCGACAAGGGACGCGGTGCCGCACCCGAGGACGATCTCTCCAGCGTCTACTTCGAAGCCGCCGACTGGGACAAGGACGGCACGATCCGTTTCAGCGAAGCGGAGAAGAGCATGGGCACCAGCTTCGCCGAGTTCGCGCTGTTCGACACCGACAGCGACGGCCTCATCGAGAAGAACGAGTTCACGACGCGATACTCGAAGACCACCGAGCGCGGCGGCGTGTTCACGGCTCCGCGTGCGAAGCCGGACGCGCCGAGGAAGGTGAAGAAGGACGGCAAGTCCCTGCTCTTCGCCTACGACGAGGATTTGGACGGCATGCTCGACGAGTCCGAAGTCGGTCGCGCCTTGGAAGAAGCGCGCATCGACGATCCCTCGCCACTCGTCATCGTCGCGACGTTCGACCGAGACCGCAGCGGCGGAATCGAATCGGCTGAACTCGAGGAGTTCGCGTCCCTGCTCCACCCCGACCCGAAGTCGTCGAGCGGGAAGAAGTCGATGACCCTCGCCGAACTGTTCGATCGCACCGAGACCCCGGACGCGAGAACAGGGAATACGATCGGCCCGCGCCGCACGACAGGGCCGATCTCGGTCTTCCGGCGCCTCGATTACGACCGCAGCGGCGGGATCGGGCTCCAAGATCTGGAGGAGCTCTACCGACCGCTGCGCAGTGCGGTTCGACCGGCCGTCGTCCTGGCGACGCTCGACTTGGACGGCGACGGTGTCATCTCGCGCGACGAGTTCGACGCCGCGATGCGCTGAAGCGGAGTGCGAGCGAGCCGAGCGCGCTCCCAGGGCGTGTGAAGAAATCCCACGCTCTCGCGACGCGAAGCGTCGCCATATGAATCCGAGAGCCCGTAGACTCGATTTCTTCACGGACTCTCAGAGCCTGTGAAGAAGTCACGGGCGACGCGCTGCGGAGCGGCGCAAATGGTGTCTGGGAGCGTGTAGGCGCGATTCCTTCACACGCTCTCAGGTGTGGAGCGGCTCGAGATCGCGCAGGTGCGCGCCGTCCTCCGGCGTCGAAACCGCGTACTTCGGCCGATCGTTCGCCTCCGCACGCGGCGCTCTCAAGCACGCGCCGGCCACCGTGCCGTCGAGGCCGAGGACGTAGAACGTCAGGTTGAAAGACGGCTTCCCGTGCTCGTCGAGCATCTCGGGTTGGAAGCGCGCTTGACGCTCCGTTTGCCGCGTCACGCGCCGCAGGACCTCCATCGCGGCGTCGAGCGGCTTCGCCCCTTGGCGCATGAGTTCGACGATCGCGAACGCGCCGTTCGCGAGGATGTTGGCTTCGCCGCGCCCCGTCGCTCCCGCGCTGCCGGCGTCTTGATCGCAGTAGAGTCCCGCACCGACGATCGGCGAATCACCGACGCGACCGGGGATCTTCCACGAGAGTCCCGAAGTCGTCGTCGTGCACGCGATGCGACCGTCGCCCGCCATCGCGGAGCAGTGGATCGTGCCCCACTGACGCACGCGCATCGCGGCCGAGCGTGCTGCGACGCGTTCGTCGCGCTCGACACGCGGAAGCGAACTCTGCCACGGAACCTTCGGCGGCGCCGGCAGTCGGTCGTCGTCCTTCGAGTGGTTCTCCTTCCACTCCATCCACGTCTTGCGCGTCGCTTCCGTGAGCAGCTCCACGTGTTCGTGACCGTGAGCACGGGCGAAGCGATACGCGTCCTTGCCGACGATCAGGCAGTGGTCCGTGCGCTCGAGCACGAGCCGCGCGACCTCGCTCGGGTGCAGGATGTTCTCGATGCACGCGACCGCGCCCGACTTGTGCCGCGGGCCGTACATGCAGGCCGCATCGAGCTGCACGACCCCGTCTTCGTTCGGGAGGCCGCCGAGACCGACGGAGTCGTCGAGCGGATCGGCTTCGGTGACCTTGACGACTTCGATCGCGACGTCGAGGGGATCGCCGCCGTCGAGTAGCGCCTTGTAGTGCGCTTTCATCCCCGGGAGACCGTTCTTGCTGCCGACGAGGACGGGTCGCGGTTTGCCGCGCACGATGATCGCCGGAGCTCCAGTCGTCTGACGCAGAGGGGCTGTCTCCGCCTGCGCCGTACCTCGACACGCAGTGAACGCCGCGCTGGCTGCAACGGCGCCGCCGAGCAGCGTCCGGCGATCCACGGTGCGCCCATTCGATTCCGTCTCTGTTCGATCGTTCACGATCCACCTCCTGGTTTCGCCTTGTTTTCCGCCGGGATTCGCGCGCTTGCGCCCAGGCACAGCTCGCGTAGCCATTGACGCACACCGGCGCCGTGATCGCGCCATCGATCCGCGAGTTCGGCATCGGAAGCCGCGAGAGCGGCCTTCACACGCATGTCGACTTCGAGCTTCGTGCTCCACAGATGCCGGTCGAGATCCGCAGGCTCTGCGTCCGCGAGCGCGAGCGCCGCCGACAGGATCGCCGTGCCGCTGCGCCGCATTTCGGCCGGATCGACGAGCTCGAGCCGATCCGCGCTCGTGTGGTACGACCAATCGGGGAAGTGCCACAGGAGCGCCGCGGGAACTCCGGCGTCGAGGAACACGACGTGGTCGCTGCCGCCCTCGAACGGATGCTCGGCCGTCTCCCAGCCACCGCACACGAGCGCGACGTCCGCGAGCGCCTCGCGCAGGATCACGGCGACGCCGTCTGCACACAAATCCTCGACGGAAACGGCGCTCGCGCCCCACGCAGTGTGCTCGTCGGGCGGCAACGGTTTCAGCGCGCCCGGGTCCGGCGCTCGCTCGAGGAGCGGCCAGGCGCCGGTCTCGACGCGGCTCTCGCCCGTCATGTCCGCCGCGATCGCGGCCAGGGCGGTCCGGCCGGAATGCTCGAGCCACACGCGACTCTGCTCCATCTCGTCGCCGAACACGAACGCGATCGAATGCGCGGGACGTACCGGCTTCTCGGCCGTGACGAACGACGCGAGAACGCGCGCGCACTCGAGCACCGTGCCGACACCGCTGGCGTTGTCGCACGCACCCGGCTCTTGGACGTGTGCGACGATCGGAACAGCGCGCGCAGGATCCTTGGCACCCACGACGGTCGCGACGAGGGTTCGCAGCGGACGCGAAGTCGTCTCGACCACCGCGCTGAACCGTACGCGAGCGTCGGGATCCTTCGCCGACGCGCGCAGCGCCTCGGCCGAGCGCGGCGAGACTTGCACGACAGCCAGCGGCGGATCCGCGCGCACGCTGCGGAACCCGATGGCGTCGCGATGGCGCTCGCGCCCCGTGGGATCGACGTTGTACGTCGCCAGATCGCTTGCGATCGCGAGCACGGCGCCCTTCGCGGCAGCGTCTCGCAACACGTCCCCGCGAAGACCACCCCCGAGCAGCAAGGCCGTGCCAGGACCGCAGTCTTCGAGGCGCAGGACGACTCGCGCCTCGAGTTCGGCCGAGGGCGCGCCGACGGGCAACATCGTGCGATCGCGATCCTCGGGCGCGCTGAACGCGTGCAGCACGTGCACCGCGCCACCCGTGACGAGCGCGAGTTCCGCGCTGCGCGGCGTCCAAGCCGGTCGCGACATCGGCGTCTCGATCACCTCGATCTCCAGCTCGGCCCGCGTTCCATACCCCGCGGCGCGCAGCCGGCGCTCCAACTCCGCGAGCGTCGCCTCGAAGCCCTCGTTGCCCGGTGCGCGATACCAGCGGTCCGTGAAACTCGTGACCGCGAACGCCTCGTCCGCGGAGAACGCGGCGAACACGCGCGGAGCGAAGCGCGCCGTGCCGCTCACTCCGGGAGCGACGGGCGGACCGCGATGCGCCGCCGGCTGGATCTTCGGCGCGGCCTCGGCCGCTGCGCTGAGCTCGATCAGATCCACGTCGGACAACTCGCGGACCTGCGAAGAGCACGCGGCGAGCGCGAGGACCGAGACCGTCACTCCGCGCGCGAACTTCACTTCACGTACTTGCCGATGAGGAGGCCGAGGCGCAGTCGCGCATCCGCGGGAATCCGATCGTGCGCGGTCATGATCGCGCCAGCGACGGCGCGGCCGTCCGGACAACTGCCCTGCACGGGGATGCGCGTCAGTGCCGCCGCGAGCAACTTCTTCGCGTTGCCGACGTTCGCAGCCATGACCTTCAACACGGACTCGACCGTGACGTCGTCGTGCCCCTCGTGCCAGCAGTCGTAGTCCGTCGCCATCGCGACGGTGGCGTAGCAGATCTCCGCCTCACGGGCGAGCTTCGCCTCCTGCAGGTTCGTCATGCCGATCACGTCGACGCCCCACTGGCGATAGATGCGTGATTCGGCGCGCGTGCTGAACTGTGGGCCTTCCATGTTCACGTAAGTCCCGCCGTCGTGCATCGTGAGACCGAGCTCGCGCCCGGTCGCGAGCAAGAGCCGGCGCAGATCGCCGCAGACCGGATCCGCGAACATGACGTGCGCGACCACTCCGTTCTCGAAGAACGTGTCCGCGCGATGGCGCGTACGATCGAAGAACTGATCGATGACGACGAAATCGCCGGGGTGCACGTCCTCGCGCATCGAGCCGACGGCGGAGATCGACACGATCCGCGCTACGCCGAGCTTCTTCATGCCCCAGATGTTCGCGCGAAAGTTGATTTCACTCGGGGAAATGCGGTGTCCGCGTCCGTGTCGCGGGAGGAACACGACGGGCACGCCGCCGATCCGGCCGGTGACGTACGAGTCGCTCGGCGCGCCGAAGGGCGTCGTCAGCGCGACCTCGCGCATTTCCGTGAGACCGGGCAAGTCGTAGAGGCCCGAGCCGCCGATCACGCCCACGGCTTCCGTTCGCACCACCGTCGTCATCGATCGCTCCTAGGTGTCTTCTTCGGTCCGGCGTCGTCGCGACGCGGGCGCGGTGCGCGCGCCGCGGCTCCGCCCGCCGCGGCTCCGCCCGCCGCGGCTCCGCGAGGCCCGGCTCCGCGAGGCCCGGCTCCACGAGATGCAGCTCCGCGAGGTGGAGCTCCGCGAGGTGCGGGCGCGCGGGGTGCGGGGCCACGGGGTGCGGGGCCACGGGGTGCGGGGCCACGAGATGCCGGGCCACGAGGTGCCGGGCCACGCCTTTCGGGTCCGCGAGGTTCCGGGAAGTGCAGCGGTGCAGCAGGCCTCTCGGCGTTCGAACCACGCGGCAGGTAGGGTCTCCGCTGCGGTGTCGCCGTACGCGGCTCGTGGCCTTCGTCACGACCATAGGCCGGGCGGCGGTTGGGTCGGTCGTCCCCGCGCGGGTCGGCTGCGGTGCCCGACATCGCTTCCGCGTTCGCACGGCGTCGCGCGTCGTCCGGCGTGTCCGCGGCGCGCGACGGCGCCAAGCGAGCGAGCACGAGCGTCGCATACGCGCCCCGCGGCAGATCGAAGCGCAAGTGGAGGACGCCGCGCACGCGACGATCGACCACGAGTTCGAGTCCTCGCGGATGCACCACGAGCTGACGATCCTCGCCCTTGATCGCGAATCCGGCCACACCGTGGATGCGGAATTGTTCGGGGGTCAGGCCCTCGGCCGCCAGCGCGGCCGTGAGCCACTTGCGTTGATCGTCGTGCTCGACGTCGTGCAGCGCTTCGCCCGGCATCCGGAACGTTCCCTTCCACGTCTCGGGAATCGCGAGTGCCCCGCGCGAGAAGGCCACGGGTCCTTCGAGCGAAGGCACGAGCACCTTGTCTCCGCGTTTCGCCGTCTCGCCGACGAAACGCGCCACCGCGCGATTCCAGATGTGGGATTGGAATGCGTAGAGGTGGATGAGCCGCACCTCCGTTTTCACGTAGCGGAAGGCGCCGGCGAAGTCGTCGGGCTCCCGCGCCAAGTGCTCGAAGATCGAGTGGTGTTGTCCGAATGCGCCGGCGACGTCGCGGCAACGCTTCCACTCGCCCCACGCCGAAATCAGTCCGCGTTTGAACGAACGGTTCTTCGGATTGTCGTTCTCCGACGGCGACGCGAGCAGGTTCTTGAGCGCGTCTTCCGCGCGTCCGAGGGCCAAATCCTTTGCAACCCAGCCCTGTCCGTGGCGCAAGTTCCCGAATCGTTGCTCGCCGAAATAGTTCGGCACGCCGTGCTCCCGCACACTGGGGATCTCGCGCTGGATCTCGGAGTGTTCCTCGGGCGAAACGCCGCGCAGCGCGATCTCGAATCCGTTGCCGACGCTGTCCTTGCTCGACAGCGCGTGCTTCGCGAAGCCGACCGTTTCGACCTTGAGCGACGGCGACTGGAAACGCACCGGTCGGCCGCCGCGAACGCTCATGAACTGCGTGGTGACGCCCTGGCGGTCCTTCATCCCGGCCAAGCCGATCTCGGACGACTTCACGCCCGTCGAAGTCGCCAGCTCGGTCGCCGCTTCGAGCGTCGTCAGCTTCTTCTTCGTGACACGATAGATGCGGAACTTACCGGCTTCGCCGACATACCCATCCTTCAGGAGCTCCCACACGCGGAAGTCCTGCGGTTTCGATTTGATCCTCATGGCGCGCGGAACTTCCCGAGTTGCTTGAGAGCGCGCGCGAGGTCGGCCGGAATCGGGGACTCGACGGTCACGCGACCTTCGCCCCCGATGCGCGGGAACTCGATACGACGTGCGTGGAGCGTGAGCCGGTCGATGAGCGGTGTTTCGATGTGACCGGGCTTCTTGTGATAGCCGCGCTTGAAGTCGGAGAGGCAAAACGCGTCGCGTCGACCGTAGAACGAATCGACTACGAGCGGGAATCCGATCTCGCGGAGATGGACGCGG
>Ga0209490_10000260_pt1 | contig 56711 bp, 61 predicted proteins | sample MAT06_FD_187209 | JGI IMG/M metagenome (GOLD analysis project Ga0209490, IMG submission 187209) | Freshwater microbial communities from Lake Fryxell liftoff mats and glacier meltwater in Antarctica - MAT-06 (SPAdes) (version 2) | ecosystem: Environmental > Aquatic > Freshwater > Ice > Liftoff...
CTGCCGATTCCGCAGCGCCTTCAGCGCCGGTACCTCACCCGCTTCAATCGCAGCCGAGAGGGTATCAGGGCGGCAGCCATCCGCAACAACGATCAGAACGTGGGGCACGGCGTCGAGGGCAGTGATCTGGAACGGCGCCCCACGAAAGACCGAGGCGGGGCGCGAAGGTGCGCGACGCTACAATTCTATTCGGCGCAACGGCATCGTGTTGATGCCTGACACCATCGTTCCGGCCTCACCCTGCCCCCCGCCCGCATGCCCGCCAAGCGCGTCAAGCCAACTGCCAGCGCCACCACCAACCGGCCCGCGTCTGCCAAGCCGCCGCGTAAAGCCAGTGTCAGAGGCCCGACCACGGCCGGCGGAAAGAGGGCCAATGTCGCGACCACGCAACGCGCCGAAGCGGAGGCGCTCCAGGGCGTCATCGAACGGCACGTCGATGGACATCGGAGCGCCGGACGTGACACGCCCCTGAGTTCACCGACGATCACACCCGACCGGCCCCCACTCAAGACCACGGTGCAGCCAGCCGCTGCCGCGAAGAAGAAGCCTTCGCTGATGATCCACCCCACGGTGGACACAGATCTTCGCGACTTCGTGCCGCTCACCGAAGACGCCAAGTTGCTGCAGGCCCCCGGCCCGCGAGACGACTTCACGCGCACGGATCCCTGGCGCGTGCTGCGCATGACGGGTGAGATCATCGAAGGCTTCGATGCCCTCGCGTCGGTCGAGAAGGGTGTCTCGATCTTCGGCTCCGCGCGCACATCGCCCGACGATCCGCAATACATCGCCGCCACCGAAGTGGCGCGCCTCCTCGGCGAGGCCGGCTTCTCGATCATCACCGGCGCCGGCCCGGGCATCATGGAGGCCGCCAACAAAGGGGCCCGAATCGCGGGCGCACCAAGCATCGGGTGCAACATCGAACTGCCCTTCGAACAGGGGGCCAATCCCTACGTCGATACGCTCGTGAGCTTCCGCTACTTCATGGTGCGGAAGACCATGTTCATCAAGTACAGCAACGCCTTCATCTGCTTCCCGGGCGGCTTCGGCACACTCGATGAACTGTTCGAAGCGGTGACGCTGATTCAGACCGGAAAGATCTTTCAGTTCCCGGTGGTGCTCTTCGGCACGCATTACTGGGCCGGCCTCGTACGCTGGCTCCGGAGTCGCGTCCTGAGTGAACGGAAAATCAGCGCCGGCGATCTCGATCTCCTCCTGCTCACCGACGATCCGCAGGAGGCGGCGCGCGCCGTGATCGAAGCTCACGCCGCACAGGTCAGATCCCCGCGTGGCAAGGCGCGCTGATGGACGCGATGCACAAGCTCGAACGCGGCATCAGGATCATGATCGCAATCATCAGCCTCGCCGGCATCGGCTTCCTCGGTCTTCGTGTCATGGTCGGAAAATCCTTCCGCGTCGACGCTGCCGGTGAATGCATCGCCGCCGGTCGCACCTTCGACACCCAGCGTCAGATCTGTCTACCGCCCTGAGGCATCTGCATGTCGCTCTCGATCCCCAGTCTCTCCCTGCCGCAGCCGCAGCACATTCGTGACGCGCAGCGTCGTGCTGACGTCTGGTTCGATCGCTATCTCAAGGCCTCCGCCCCAACGCCGTGATCGCCGATAACACGCCGGTCTGGGATGACGAGCCGTCGTGGCGACCGCCTGCACCGCTGCAGGGAAACGCTGACTGCGACGTCTGTGTGATTGGCCTCGGCGGCAGCGGTCTGGTCGCCGTGCGGGAGCTGCGGGCGAACGGTGCGCGGGTTGTTGGGATAGATGCCGGCGACGTCGGGGCAGGAGCCGCTGGACGCAACGGCGGACTCCTGCTCGCGGGCTTGGCCGACTTTCATCACGATGCCGTCGCGCGCATCGGCCACGCCGCAGCGGTGACGCTCTATAAACGGACGCTGGTCGAGCTGGATCGCGTCTTCGCGGAGTTCCCCGACGTTGCGCGGCGTACTGGATCGCTGCGCATTGCGGCGTCGGCCGACGAACGGCGGGATTGTGTGGCACAGTTCGCGCAGATGCAGCGCGATGAGCTCCCAGTGGAGTGGTACACCGGACCCGAGGGCGAAGGTTTGCTGATGCCGAGCGACGGTGTGATGCAACCGCTGGCGCGCGTCCGCGCGATGGCGCGGGCTGCGATTGCAGCGGGTGCGAGGCTGCATTCGCTCACGCACGCAACCAGCATCACCGGGCGCAGCGTGACCACCGACCGCGGTGTCATTTTCTGCGAGCGGGTGATTGTCGCCGTAGACGGTCGGCTCGAACTGCTGCTACCGGAACTCGGTAGCGACGTCCGAAGCGCACGACTGCAGATGCTTGCAACCGCGCCCGCTCCCGACGTCTCAGTCCCTCGTCCGGTCTATTGGCGCGACGGTTACGAGTACTGGCAGCAACTCCCCGATGGATCGATTACGCTCGGCGGCTTCCGCGATACCGAGCTCGAAAGCGAGTGGACCAGCGACGCCACACCCACACCGGCGATTCAGGATCGGCTGGAACGGTTTCTCCGCAAGCACATCCGTACTTCAGCGCCGATTACGCACCGCTGGGCTGCGACAGTCGGCTACTCGCACAGCGGAGCGCCGATTTGCAGCGAGGTACGCGATGGGATCTTCGCAATCGGCGCCTACAGCGGCACCGGCAACATCCTCGGCGCACTCTGCGCTCGCGAGGCAATTGCGTGGGCAATGCGTGGCCGTCAACACGCCCTTGTCATCACTTCAACGTGACGCCTGGGCGCCGCTTTTGTGCGATGTGCTACTACCATCGCCTCGCGGGTATCACGAGGCGATGATGGTGCGTGTGTGTGCTACCAAAGGTCAGATACAGTCGTCCCGGTGCAGTTGCGCGGTGGGGCTTGCGTCCAAGCGGCGGGAACTGCGAACTGTTCATCGGCGTCGCGTTCTGCGCGCAGCAGCTCATTCAGCTTGGTGGTAAAACGTTGCTGCTGTTTGCCGGGGAGGAGAAACGCCAGTTTTCGAAACTCGCGACTTCGCTCTCCCAGCATCTGGTCCAGTGAATTGTCCACCTGGGCATAATCGAACGGCCAGCGCATGAGGCAGGCTGTGTTCGCTTCCCGTATCGGAGCCGCGATCGCGAACAGCTTACTCCGGAGACGTGATTCGAATATCTCGATGGTCTCGCGCTGTTTGTCGTTCAGGTCACGATCACCTTGAAACAGAGCTTCCGTGGACGCGAGGGTCGCTACCAGCGTACTGAGGATCCTTCGCGGAGTTCCGATCCCATCAGCGCCGTTCGCCCGCACGAGGGCCACCTGCTGCGCATGGATCGGCGCAGCAAGAACCAGTGCGCCAGCAAGGGCTGCCAGAACACCTCGTACGCGATTCGGACTCATCATTCGCAGCATCTCCAGGGATGATGGTGAATCGATGCGATAGCCATCCCAACCATCGCACGCGAACAAGGCCGACTGACCCGCTCCCTCACGGCGTGTAGAACTGCGCGTCTCGCTGTCTCTTCGCGACCGCCGATGCCTCCTCGGCGTTGACCTCCTTCATGTTCTCATCGAATCGAATGCGTTGGTCGTCGGTCAGCAGTCGGCGCAGCAGCTCGAGCTGGTGCTTCCGCAGCTCGGTGATCGCGTCCAGCGCGCGCTCGACGCCATGGCGGTCGAACGGGCCCTGGCGCAGCAACATCTGGCGCGCGTTCCGGATCGGACCTGCCGCCTCGTCGAACAGCTTGCGATGCCTGTCCTCCAACATTTCGATCGCGTCGCGCTGTACATCGGACAGGTTCGTGACTCCGATCAGCGGTCGCTCGAGAGACGCCCACTGCGCGGTGAGCTCGTCGATCGTCAGCTTGACAGACGCGGCGCTGGCAACGTCGCGCGACTGCGCAGCTGCGCCTCGCGCCGACATCAGAAATGCACTGCATGACACGCCAAAGATCACGGCCCAATGCATTGCACCACGCCGGGTTTTCGGCATACCGCACTCCTCGGGGAAGGCACCAGCCACGCCAGCGAAACGAATCGAGTTCCTGTGAGACTATAGAAACCGTACGGGGCTGGCAAGTTCCGCTGCCAGCGCCGCCAAATGCCGTTACGAACCGCGCCCGTTATTCGGGCGGACCGCCGCCCATCCGCTGACGCATCTGAGCCTCGCGCTCGGCTGCCTCGGCCACTTCAGCCTTCACGTTCTCGTCGAACCTGGCGTACTGCGCTCCGGTCAGGAGCGAACGGGCTGCCGCCAGCTCTTCCTTCCGCAACGCCGTCATGCCATCGCGCATCTTCATCAGCTCCGCCATGTCCGGCATGCCGCCGCCCTGCCGCGCCGCCAACATCATCTCCCGCATCGCCGTACTCGCCGCGCTGAACTTCACCTTGTAGGCAGCCTCGAGCTTGTTCAGCGTGTCCCGCTGAGTGTCGGTCGTACCCTCGATCCCGGTGAGTGGGCGGTCCAGCAGCGCCATCGCGTCCGGCGCACGTCGGCCGCCGCCCGGAGGACCGCCACCTCCCTGCGCTCCCGCGGTCGCCGAGATGCCAATCAAGAGTGCGGCAGTGAGCGCCGCTACGCACAGGGAACGCATTATTCGGGTCTCCGAAAAGTTAAAATTGCCTTGCGCGGCCAATCGCGGCGCGTCCAACGGTCTGCCGAAACGTGGCTGCGTGACCGTCTGAGAGAGATTACCCCTGGCGACGTCCCAGCGTTGGAGTCTGGCTGGGTCACCAACGGGCGGGGGAACCGGAGTGGCTCGCGCGCTTGACACCACCGCCCTGGTACCGTATCCCTCCTCTCACAATTGAAACCGTGGTCATTTGCCGCTGATTGCCGCCACGTAAAAAAATGTGCTAAACCGCGAGCGCCCAGCGGCCTCCTTACCGCTGGGCTTTGTGTTTCGGAACACCGAACCACGCTCGTCAGGCGGAACGTCCGTCACCGTTTGAGGTGTGTGTGTCCGAGCTGTCCGATCTGTCCGATTTGTCCGATCTGTCCGAGCAGGCTCGCCGTCCGTTGCACCCCGATACCATCGCCATCCGGACCCAGACTCCGCGCAGCGATCAGCGCGAACACTCCACACCGCTCTATCTCACGTCGAGCTTCGTCTTCGACGACGCTGAGCAGGCGCGTGCACTCTTCGCCGAGGAGGAGTCGGGGAATGTGTACAGTCGGTACGCCAACCCGAACACCGACGAGTTCATACGTAAAATGGCGCTTCTGGAAGGGGCGCACGACGGGATCGCGTTCGCGAGCGGCATGGCGGCGGTCTTCGGGAGTATGGCGGCGTTCCTGAAGAGTGGCGACCATGTGGTGGCATCGCGTGCGCTCTTCGGCTCCACGCACCAGCTCTTCACCAGACTCTTTCCGCGGTGGGGAATCACCTCCACCTACGTGGATGCCGACGCGACCCCCGAAGGCTGGGCGGACGCGGTGCAACCATCGACGAAGATGATCTTCGTTGAAACGCCGTCGAACCCGGGCCTTGCGCTCATCGATCTGGAGATGCTCGGCGGGCTGTGTGCGTCGCGCGACCTGCTCTTTGTCGTGGACAACTGCTTCACGACACCGATGCTGCAGCAACCGATTCGCTGGGGCGCACACCTCGTCGTTCACTCAGCCACGAAGTACATCGATGGTCAGGGGCGTGTGCTCGGTGGCGTGGTGGTGGGCACCGAGGCGCTGATCGCCGAGCTGCGATTCTTCATTCGCCACACCGGGCCGGCGCTCTCGCCGTTCAATGCGTGGGTGCTCTCCAAGAGCCTCGAGACGCTCTCGGTGCGCATGGAGCGTCACTGCAGCAGTGCGCTTGCGCTTGCGACGCACTTCGAGGGGCATCCGCAGCTCGATGCCGTCCGATATCCGTATCTGCCGAGCCACCCTGATCATCTGTTGGCGAAGAAACAGATGTCGGCGGGTGGCGGTATCGTCGTGTTGGAGCTCACGGGCGGTCTGGAACGTGCGCGGCGCTTTCTCGATGCGCTGGAGCTGCTGTCTCACACACCGAATCTGGGTGATGTGCGGAGCATCGTGACACACCCAACCTCGACCACCCACAGCAAGTTGAGCGAAGCCGAGCGTGTGCAGGTTGGTATTGTGCCTGGGTTGGTGCGGGTCTCCGTCGGCCTCGAGCACCGGGACGATATCATTGCCGATCTGGAGCAGGCGCTGGAGCGATCCGCGTAGCTGGGGGCGATCGGAACGTCGGCTCAACGCCACTCGTGCGGTTCTGCTGTCCCGCGTCTATCGTTCAGTCTCGATCCTCCTGAAACTCACCCCTTCGATTCTTTCCATGCCGCTGATCTGCATGCGCACGTTGCTCGCAGCCGCCGTCGGTGTGTCTGCGCTCTCGGTCGTTGGCGCGCGACCGCCACTGGCTGCGGAAGTGGCACCGCGCGCGGCGCATTCGTCGCAGGGTGTGGGCGTCAACAAGTACGTCGAGGTCTGCGCGGCGTGCCACCAGCTATCCGGTTTGGGAATCGAGGGTGCGTTTCCGCCGCTGGCAGGATCTGAGTGGGTGCTTGGACGCGCCGACGTCCCGATCGCCATCGTCCTTCACGGCGTACAGGGCGAGATTAACGTGAAGGGGAAGAAATACAACAGCGCGATGATGGCGTGGGGCGGCGTGATCAACGACGACGATCTGGCGGCAACCCTGACGTATGTGCGCACTCAGTGGGGCAATCGCGCCGCGCCGGTGACTGCCGCGCAGGTGAAAGCCGTTCGTGCCAAACTGGCACAGCGCACGACGCCGTTTACGGCCGCCGAGCTGCAGGCGCTCAAGTAGCCTGCCTTCCGCTCAGGGGGCGACGATCCGTTTGCGGACGGCGCGTACGAAATTGCGCCGTGAGTACTCGCCGCCGCTCGCCCAGCCGGTGACCGACTCGCCACCGAGGGTGTCCGACAGAATCTGGTCATCGCTGCGGCCGCGGGCGATTGCAGTCGAGATCTGATCGAGGGTGTCGCGAATCCACGTCGCCTTGGCGCGCAGCGCCGCCGTTGGCTTCAGCACCAATCCGCGATGGGCGCAGAACATGCGCGCCGGTTGCAGCGCGGCCATCGCCTCCAGCGACGCCATCATCTGCCACGGATCTTCGTCGCAGTGCGCGACGCGAACGGCCACGCCGAGGAAGAGGTCTCCGCTGAAGAGTGTGCCTGTTGGTGGGTCCCACACCGCATGATGATCGGCGCAGTGACCCGGCGTTGCAAACAGCTGCATCGGTGCCGGATCGAACGGAGTGATCGGGTGTATGAGCGGGTACATCGAACGCCAGGTGTATCGGCGATAGGCGCGAATCGGCGCCACGTCGTTTACCAGTTGCAGGGTCGCGGGCGACAGCCAGAGTGGCAACCCGCTGTTGGCCACAACCGAGACGTTGCCCGCATGATCTTCGTGGTGGTGCGTGATGATCACCCCGCGGACTGCCGCTGACGTGAGCAGCGACGCAAATGCGCGGCGGCGGGCGGGAATGCCGGTGTCGATCAGAATGCCCGACGATGTGAGAAATGCGCTTGCGGTGTAGCCGGCGAGGCGGCTGACGACGGATGCGAAGCGCCACTCCGTGATCCCGGCGTGCTTGACGACCTCAACCACGGAAGGTCGTCTTCAAACGCAGTACCGTACCCTTATTGTGCCACGAAAACCGGGAAAGTAGGTTCACAGTTTGCGCCCAGTCAGGACCGGCTGGGCGAAGTCGTTTCCCCGTGCTGCAACGGTTGGTTCCATGATCGAGGCCCTGAAGGAAAAACTCTCCGGTGAAGTCGCCAAGCTGCGCTACGAGCTGAATGTCACGCTGCCGCAGGAGATCAAGAAGGCCGTGGACCACGGCGACCTGCGCGAGAACAGCGAGTACAAGGCGGCACTCGAGCGCCAGCGCTTCGTGCAGGCGCGTCTCGGGCAGCTCATGCAGCGCCTCTCGAAGCTCTCGGACATCGACGTGACCCAGATTCCGACCGACCGCGTCGGCCTCGGGAGTCGGGTCGTTGTGGAGGACCACGTCACCGAGGAGCGCGAGACGTACGAGTTGGTGTTCGGCGATGGCGGGGACCTCATCGACGGGCAGGTGAGCATGTCGTCGCCGATCGGGTTGGCGCTGCAGAACAAGGTTGTCGGGGAGAGTGCGCTCCTGAAGTTGCCAGCGCGCACCCGGCGCCTGAAGATCGTCGAACTTCTCACTTTTCACCAGATCGCGCTGATGTAAGCGGCGGTCCAGTGCGTATCGCGAGAGGTATGTTTCAAGACTACATTTCGTCGAGATCCTTGTGAAAGTTCCTCACATTCCAGAGAACGAAAGCCGGCGATTGGCTGCGCTGGCGCAGTACTCCATACTCGACTCGCCCACAGAGGCGGCGTTCGATGGGCTGACGAAGCTGGCCGCACACATATGCGACGTACCGATCGCCCTGATCTCATTCCCCGATACCAATCGTCTGTGGTTCAAGGCGCGGTTCGGGCTCGATGTCGAGGAAATGCCGCGCAGCGTGTCGCTGTGCGCGCATGTCGTTGCGGACAACGCACCGCTGATCGTGCCGGACACTCATCTCGATGCGCGTTTCAAGGACAATTCAGTCGTTACCGGCCTCCCCAATGTCCGGTTCTACGCCGGCGTGCCGCTGGTGTCGCCAGACGGCACGGTTATCGGATCATTGTGCGCCATCGACCGTGTGCCGCGTCAGCCGACACCCGAGCAGATCGCAGCACTGGAGCTGCTCGCCGATCAGGTCGTCTACCTGTTGGAGAAGCGCCGGATCCGGTTGCAGGCGATGGCCGAACGGGAAGAGGCACGGCAAAACGTGCAGCGACTGGAGGTTCTCTTTGACGCGATGGCGGAAGGCGTCGTGGTGCAGGATAACGCCGGCTCGATCGTGAGCAGCAACATCGCGGCGTCGGAGATTCTCGGCCTCACCGCTGAGCAGATGCTCGGACTCACGTCGGTCGATCCACGGTGGCAGTGCGTGCGCGAGGATGTGTCGCCATTCCCAGGTGACGAACACCCTGCGATGGTCGCTCTTCGCACCAGCAGCGCACAGCGCAACGTGGTGATGGGCGTGCAGAAGCCCGACGGAGCGCTCACCTGGATCAGCATCAACTCGGTTCCGAGCGCATCCGCTGGCGACGGAGGGTCTCATGAAGTCGTCACGACGTTCCACGATATCTCGCAGTTGAAGCTGGCCTCGGAGCGCCTCGCGCAACAGGACCGTCTGGTGATGACCGGTACGCTGGTGGCCGGTGTTGGCCACGAGATCAACAATCCGCTCGCCTTCGTCATGGGAAACATCGATCTCGCCCTGGAAGAGTTGCGGGCGATGTCCGGTCTCTCCCCGTCGGCGCGCCTGAGTGACCTGTTGGACATGCTGGGCGAAGCGCGCGTTGGTGCCGATCGTATTCGTCGCATTGTGCGCGGATTGCGCGCGCTGTCCCGCGAGGACTTTGCGCTCCAGCCGATCGAGTTGGAGCCGGTCGTCGAGACGTCCATCAGCATGGCGCTCCACGAGTTGCGGCTGACGGCCACCGTGTCGGTTGAGCTGGTCGGGTTGCCACCGGTGCTGGCCGACGAGTCGCGGCTGACGCAGGTGCTGGTGAATCTGCTGGTCAATGCGGCGCAGGCGTTCGAGACCGCCGATCCGACCCGTAACCGGATCGTGGTGCGTGGATGTGTGATGCCCGATGGGCGAGTGCGCCTCTCAGTGGCTGACAATGGTCCCGGCGTGCCACTGGCGTTGGCTTCCCGAATCTTCGATCCCTTTTTCACCACCAAGCCGGTGGGCGAGGGCACCGGACTCGGTTTGGCGGTATCCGGAGGCATCGTACTCGCACTCGGCGGCGAGCTGACCCTCGAATCCACACCCGGCATGGGCGCGACGTTTCATGTGACGCTCAAGCCGGCACACACCCGCACCGCCGACGTCCGTCCCGACGCTGTGATCGGGGCCGGACCACGCGGCCAGATCCTGGTGATCGACGACGACAACGCGGTGCTCGCCACGCTTTCACGAGTCCTCTCCCGCGAACATGACATCGTCGCGTTGGATGATCCGAGAGTGGCTCAGGCGATGCTCGAATCCGGTCGGCCATTCGACGTCATCTTCTGTGACATCATGATGCCTCACATCTCCGGCGAGGCGCTCTACAAGAGCATTCACGCATCCAACCCCGATCTCGCCGATCGCTTCGTGTTCATCACCGGTGGCGCTACCCGCGCGTCGATCAGGGCCTTCCTCGCGAAGGTATCCAACGATGTGATCGAGAAACCCTTCGTCATGCAGGATCTGCTTGCGATGGCGCGTCGCAATGTGTTGAGGCGGCACGGGGGATGACGGCGCAGTCGTTCACATCATGCGGTGGCGAGAGCGGCGCTCGCCAGTCGTCCGCGCGCTGCCGGCGCTCAGTCATCGATCGCAAACAGCCGATGCGCGTCGGCGTCGAACGCCGCAGCCGCCCCCGCTACTGTCGCGTCGTCCCACCGGTGCACTCGGCCCAGCAGCACCGCAACCTGCGGGGCGAGTGCTCGCCCGGCGTCGGCGCGCTCATACGCAATCGGCATCCGACGCACCAGCACATCGGCCACCGTCCACGCCCCTTCAGCCACTGCGGCCCAGATCACCTCGGCCGCGATGTAGGGGAGCGAGGGATCCAGCGGCGCTCCAAGCTGCGCTTCACGCTCGACCAACCCCCACACCATACGCCATCGGTCGCCGTATGAGCGTACCAGCTGCGCTGCGAGGGGCGCGTTGCGAATGGCCGCTTCCGCCGCCTGCAGCTCGGCCTCGTGCGACAGGGCGCCGGCCCCGGGAAGTGGCGCATCGCCCGTGATCGACGCCGTTCTCACTCTCCGCCCCAAAGCCCGCTCGACGACGTCCACGATCTCCGCTGCCATCGCGCGATACGTCGTCAGCTTGCCACCGGTGACAGAGATCACGCCAGACGGGGCGGTCGCGATGTGATGTTCACGCGACGCATCGTTGGCGCTCGTACCGGCGTGTGCCACCAGTGGGCGGATCCCGGCCCACGCCGCAATCACGTCGCGGCGTGTCAGGTTGGCTGCGGGGAAAAAATGGTTCGCAGCCGCGCACAGATACGCGACGTCGCGACTGTTTGCGCGCACACTGGCGGGGCCCGATTCGGTCGGCGTTTCCGTGGTGCCGATGATGGTATGCACGGGCGACGGCAGGATGAAGAACACGCGCCCATCGTCGGGGTGCAACAGCGTCAGCGCGTCGGTGCAGGGAACGCGCGTGCGAGGCACGGCGACATGCACCCCTTTGCTCCCCAGAATCTCGGTGTGCACCACGCCATCGTCCAGCCGTCGCGTCGCATCGCTCCACGGCCCGGTTGCGTTGACAACGGTGCGCGCGGCCACGGAAAACTCGGAGTCAGTGGCGCGGTCGAGCACCGTTGCCCCACGTACGCGTCCCTCGGCATCGTGCAGAAAACCCGTGATGGCAGCGTGATTCAACGTCGCAGCCCCCGCTTCAGCCGCCGCAAGCACGTTGGCGATCGTCAGGCGCACATCGTCCGTGCTCGCGTCCCAATATCGGGCACCGCCAACGAGGTCTGCGTGGCGAAGCGCTGGTTCGCGCGCACGGATCGCCGCGCTGGACACCCCGCGATGTGTGCCGACGTTCCGAAAGAGTGAGAGCGCGTCGTAGGCCAGCAGCCCCGCGCGAAGCTTCCAGCGCGGAATGCGCGCTCCTCGATACACAGGCCACGTAAAGCGGAGCGGCCGCACCAGATGCGGCGCGATCTGCAGGAGCGTTCGTCGCTCACGGCTCGCCTCGAAGACGAGATGCAGGTGCCCGTGCTCCAGATATCGCACGCCGCCGTGCACCAGGCGTGACGATCGCGACGAGGTGCCGCTGGCCCAGTCATCCGCCTCCACCAGCGCCACCCGGAGGCCGCGGAGCGCCGCGTCCCGCGCCACGCCTGCACCGGTGATCCCTCCGCCAACAACCAGCAGGTCGAACACGCCATCGTCGTGCAGCCGCCGACGGACATCCAGCCGCGTGCTGAGCCCCGTGACGGGCTCCCTGCGGTCTGTGAGTGGCGAGGGCATGGACATTCAGACGGGGCGGCGCGGGAGAGGCGATCAATCGGTGGAATGCGGCGCGTAGCAAACACGCATGACTGACGGCTAACTTAGAACAATGTCATCCCATGGATCACGGCGGCGTGTCGCCATTGTCACGGGTGTGCGTACCCCGTTCATCAGGGCCGGCACGCTGTTCAAGGCGCTGTCCGCGATCGAGCTTGGGCGCCTCTGCGTCGCGGAGCTCATGCAGCGCACGAATCTGAGCGGTGCCGACGTGGATGCGGTGGTCTTCGGCACCGTGGTTCCGAACATCCTGGCGCCGAACATCGCGCGCGAGGTGTCACTCATGCCGGTGCTCCCGAAAGGCGTGGACGCCTGGACGGTGAGTCGCGCCTGCGCCAGCGCCAATCAGGCCATCGCGGATGCCGCCGATCAGATCGCTCTTGGCCACATGGACTGCGTCATCGCGGGTGGTGCCGAATCGTTGTCCAACGTACCGATTCTGCACTCGCGTGGCTTCTCCGACGTGCTGATGGCAGCCAACAAGGCCAAAAGCATCGGCCAGAAGGTGAGCGCCTTCTCCAAGGTCCGCCCGAAGGATCTCGTGCCGGTGGCGCCCGCCATCGCCGAGCCCACCACTGGGGAGTCCATGGGGCAGAGCGCCGAGAAAATGGCCAAGCTGAATGGCATCACTCGTGAAGAGCAGGACGAGTTTGCACTGCGCTCCCATCGTCTGGCGGCGGCTGGGCTGCGCGACGGTCGCCTCTCGGCGGAGATGTTCCCGGTGTACGTGCCTCCGCGTTACGAGAAGATCGCGACCACCGACAACGGTGTGCGCGAAGACAGCACGTTGGAGCAGCTGGCATCGCTCAAGCCGGTGTTCGACAAGCGCTACGGAAGCGTGACGGCGGGGAACGCCTCGCCGCTGACCGACGGCGCCGCTGCGGTGCTCCTGATGAGCGAAGAGCGGGCTGCGGCACTTGGGTATCGGCCCCTGGGCTACATCCGATCGTATGCGAGCGCGGCGCTCGATCCAGGTGAACAGCTCCTGCAGGCCCCGGTGTTGGCTGCGCCGAAGGCGCTGCAACGCGCCGGTCTCACCTTGCAAGACCTCGATCTGATCGAGATGCATGAGGCCTTCGCCGCTCAGGTCCTCAGCAACCTTTGCGGCTTTGAAAGTCAGCACTGGGCTGAGCGCGCAGGCCTCTCAGCGCCGCTGGGCGAGGTAAACCGCGCCAAGTTGAACGTGATGGGCGGATCACTCTCCATCGGCCATCCCTTTGGGGCCACTGGTGCACGGGTCACGACGACGTTGTGCAACGAACTTGCGCGTCGCGGCGGCCAGTTCGGCATGCTCACGGTTTGTGCAGCAGGCGGTCTGGGTTTCGCGATGGTGATCGAACGCACCTGACGCCACTATTCCCTGCCATGACCGCTCCCGGAACTTCCATGTCGGCAATCACCATGCAGATCGAGAACGGCATCGCCGTGCTCACCTTCGATCTGCCCGGCGCGCCTGTGAACACCTTCACGGCCGCCGCACAGAGTGATCTGCGCCGCGCGTTTGAGGCGATCGAGCGCGATGCGGGCATTCGCGCCGCCGTCGTGCTCAGCGGCAAGCGTGACAACTTCATCGCCGGCGCGGATATCGAGGCCTTCCTCGAGTTTCGCACTGCTGACGATGCCGAACAGGCGAGTCGCGCCGGCCACGCCGCGTTCGACGCCATCGCCGACGGGAAGCCGGTCGTTTGCGCGATCAACGGTGGGTGTCTTGGTGGTGGAACGGAACTCGCTCTCGCCTGTCACTGGCGCATCGCCAGCGACAGTCCCAGGACAGCGTTGTCGCTGCCTGAGGTGCAGCTCGGACTGATCCCGGGTGCCGGTGGAACGCAGCGGCTTCCGGCGTTGATCGGACTGCAGGCGGCACTCGACATGATTCTCACCGGCAAGGCAGTTCGCGCAAAGAAGGCGCTGCAGCTTGGGCTCGTGGATGAAATGGTGCATCCCAGCATTTTGCGTCGCGTTGCGATCCAACGCGCCACGGAGCTCGCTGACGGCACGCGTCGTCGCGAGCCGAAGCAGCGCGGCGCTGGAGAGATGCTGCTCGATGAGAATCCCATCGGCCGCGCGATTGTCTTTCGCAAGGCAAAGGAGAGCGTCCTCGCCAGGACGAAGGGGTTGTATCCAGCACCACTGGCCGCGCTCGATGCGGTGGCGGCCGGCTACAGCAGCGATGGCGACGGGTATCAGACCGAGGCGCGCCTGTTCGGGACGCTGGCGATGACACCGGAGTCGCAGGAACTCGTGTTCCTGTTCTTCGCCAGCACTGCGCTCAAGCGCGATCCGGGAGTGGACTCGGAGTCGCTGCCAGTGGCACTGCCGGTGAACAAACTCGGTATCGTCGGCGCCGGATTCATGGGCGCTGGTATTGCGAGCGTTGCCAGTTCTGCCGGTACCATCGTGCGGATGAAGGACGCCGATACATCGCGCATCGCCAAGGGTCTTGCCGCGGTGCGCGACGTCATGCGCGACAAACTGGTGAAGAAACAGATCACGCGACCGCAGTTTGACGATCTGCTGCTCTCCGTCAGTGGCACCACCGACTACACCGGCTTCGCCAACGCCGATCTGGTGATTGAAGCGGTGTTCGAAGACTTGCACGTCAAGCATCAGGTGCTGCGGGAGATCGAGGCCGTTGTCGCGCCGCACGCCATCGTTGCCAGCAACACCAGCACCATTCCGATCGGGCGAATCGCCAGCGCCAGCGCCCGGCCCGAGCGCGTACTGGGGATGCACTTCTTCTCGCCGGTGCACAAGATGCCGCTGCTCGAGATCATCACCCACGCGGGCGCGGATCCTCAGGTGGTGATCAGCGCGGTGCAGTACGGTCGGAAGCTGGGGAAGACGGTGATTGTCGTGCGTGATGGTCCGGGGTTCTTCGCCAATCGGGTGTTGTCACCGTATGTGAACGCGGCCGGATTTCTGCTCGATGAAGGGGCGTCGATCGAGAGCATCGACGAGGCGTTGGTCAAGTTCGGGTTTCCGGTCGGACCGATCACCCTCGTCGATGAAGTTGGTCTGGATGTCGCCACCAAGGCGGGCGCCGTCGTGGCCGAGGCTTTTGGTGCCCGAATGGCACCCAATGAGTCGATTCAGCGGGTGATGAAGGCCGGCCGACTGGGCCGCAAAGGCAAGCGTGGCTTCTATCTCTACGACGACGCAGGGAAGAAGGGAGGCGTGGACAGTTCGGTCTACGACCTGCTGCCCACGCGACAGAAGCGCATCACGATGTCAGCCACGCGGATCGTTGAACGCTGCGTCTACGGCATGTTGAATGAAGCGGTGCGTTGCCTCGAGGATGGAGTGCTGCGTTCGGCGCGCGACGGCGATATCGGTGCAGTCTTCGGCATCGGGTTCCCACCCTTCCGCGGCGGCCCGTTTCGTCATATCGATCGGGTTGGCGCCGCTGCGGTGGTCTCCACGTTGGATGAACTCGAGCGCGAGTTCCCGGGCCGGTACGAGGCCGCCGATTCGTTGCGCGAAATGGCCGAGCGCGGCGAACGCTTTTACCCGTTGTCGGGGAAGCCGGTCTGAGTACCGGGCGCGACGATAACGGCTCACCGGAGGCCGTCTCCGCGGCAGTCCCCCCGGACGACCGCGCGCTCTCAGCGCTGCTGGATGACATCGTGCGGCGGTTCGCAGGCTCCATTCGCGCCACTGGCGCACGCTATCGCCTCCCGCCGAGTGAAATTGGTGATGCGGAGCAGGAACTCCGCATCCGGTTATGGCGCGTCTGTGGGACCCCTGAGAACATCGCCAATCTGTCGGCGTCTTATCTGCAACGCGTGGTCACAACGGCAGTCCTGGATTTGCTGCGCCGTCGCCGCCGCGCCGCGACGCACGACCCGGTTGAGGATCTCCCGCTGCCCGCACCTGGGCCGGGCCCCGACGCCGACGTCGAGGCGGCGTCGCTCGGAGTCGTGGTGAGCGCTGGCGTTCAGACGCTGGGGCTCGCGCGGCGAACAGTGGTCAAGCTGCACCTCGAGGGGTATCGCCGTGATGAGATGGAGGCGCTGCTCGGTTGGAGTGAAGCCAAGACCCGAAACCTGCTCTATCGAGGACTGTCTGACCTGCGCGAGTATCTCGTCGAGCGCGGGATCGATTGGGGGACTGAGGAATGATGAGTTCAAATGATCTGCAATTGCCACGCGATCCGGGACCTGTGCCCGTGCCGCTTCGTGACGCCTTCGCCTGGGCTCGCGACGCTGAGCGCACCTCGTCGCCAGGTGCACTGCCGGATATCGAGTCGCTCACGGCGTTCACCGACGACTCCGTGGACGATGACGCCCGATGTTCGCTCGTCGAAAGGCTGCTTGGCAGCACCGACGGTGCACGGGAGCTGGCCCAGATCGTCGCCGCGAAGTCCTCGGTGGCTGCTGCCGATGAGTACTTCGCTCAGCCATCAGCGTCGAACGGCAACACACTTCGGGCGTTTGTCGGTGGACCGATCAGCGACCAGCGTCGCCGCGCTCTGTCGCGACTGAAACCGTTCCTGCTCGCGGCGTCGCTGCTGCTCGTCGCCAGCACCAGCTGGTACGTGTATACGCGACCGCCGGTTGGCGATGAAGTGCGCGCGGCGGGGTCTGCGGTCGAGCTGTTCGAGGTGCCGCCCGGTGCGGTGCGTACGCCGATCACCCTCCGGTGGCGTTCGCTGCGCAGCGATGCGCGCTACAGCGTCGAAGTGCTCGATGCCAGCGACACTCCCGTGTTTGCCATTGAAACGAACGCCACGACCGTAACGGTGCCAGCCTCGACGCTCTCCGCAGGCACCTACCGATGGTACGTACGCTCCCGCGCCTCCGACCGCACCGAAGTGCGCTCCCGCGTCGAGTCGTTCATCCTCAGGTAAGCCCTGCCGTGCGCTCGCACGACAACAGGCACTCACCAGCCGTTGTCTCCGGTCGGTCAAAGTTCGGCAGCACGAATCACTCGCGCCAATCGCCTATTTTCCGCCGCCAGTGGTTGCCGTTGTCGTGAAGGTCAACGCGCCATCACCGATCACGCTGAACGCCGCCCAGAACCGGGCGGGCACGCCGGCCCGTCGTAACGACGTCTGCGCCTGATTCATCGCGTCGGACGTCGTGGAACCCGTCGCCAGATTCCGGTAGAATCGCTCCATCAGCACCTTTGTCCATTTATCGCTCACGGCCCAGTGACTCGCCACGACCGTGCGCACGCCGCGGGCAAGCAACGGGGCGACCAGACCATCGATTGCATCACCGCGCGAGCCGAAGTCGCCGGTCGTTCGACACCCGGATAACACCACCATCGCCCGCCCGACCGTGAGATCGGCCAACTCACCGCCTGAGACGTAGCCATCGTCGGTCGAGTCGGGCCGGAGAATCAGCCAGTTGGCGCCAAGCGACTGATCGCTGGTGAGTGCGTGTGCTGCGGCGTGCAGGACGGTGAATGCGCCGCGCGATTCGCGCTTGAAGGCCGCTTCAGAGGCAGCGGTCCCGGTGAGCGACATCGACCCTGTGCCCCAACCTGCTGCGGCGCGCGCCTCATCAGCTGCCGCCAGCAGTGGCGCCAGCGGGTTTCCCCGGTCGGCCCGTTCAACGATCAACTCCAGTGACTGCGGCGTGTCGCTGCCGACCTGCGTATCGCCAGCGCCCAACGCCAGCACGTGCGCCTCCACCGAGCGCGGCTCAGCCGCGTAGGCCAGTGCCAGAGACACCGATGGCGAGATGGTGACCACCGCGCGATCGCCGAGGACCCCCCCACCGATCGGCAATGCCTGAAACGGAACGCGGTACAGCGGCCCTTGTGGCACGATCACGAGTCGCTTGATCTCACGAGGGAGATCTCGCAACGCGCCCGCGAGCACCGCCTCAGCGACCCGCTTACCGGCGCCGATGCCCGTTTCACCACTCTCCAGCAGCGCCAACCATCGAACGATGTCTCGATCCAGCGAGTCCATCGGGGCCAGCGTGATGCCACGTGCACTCGTCTTCGTGACGATCATCAGCGAGGTGCGGGCGCCCGCCGTCCCGCCACCGTAGACGAGGAGCGCAGTCGTCGGCTTGAGTGCTTTCTGCACATCGGACAGGATGGTCGCTGTGGCTCGGATACGCCGCTGGGCCACGCGGATCGCCGACGAATCAAACGTGGTTTCGGCGCCGAGGCTGCCGCTGAGGAGCGCGCGCGAGCGTGCCCGTTCCGTCACCGCAAACACCGTCGGCAACCACCGAGACGACGTGACGAAGGCCGCCAGCACCTGATCGATACTGGAGCCGCTACCGCCCCAGGCATCAGGGGTGGAGACCACTTTGCGAAGGCCACTCAGCGCCATCGTGTCGCGAACGGCATCCAGTTCGCGATTGGCGTCGATCAGCGTGCGCCCGGCCCGCACCGAGTCACCCAGGCGCAGGTGCGCCAACGCAAGCGAGCCGTTCACGTTGTAGCGGTAGAGGTCTTGCGCCAGCGAATACTGATCGCGTGCCGCGCTCAGCAGTCGAATGGATTCGGCGTAGTCCTCGCGCCTGAGCGCCAGAATGCCGCGGTACAGGTCCGCTTGTGTGGTCCACGCCGCGCCGCGGATCGTCGCCAGAACGCCCGCTTCCTCCAGCATTGCGGCGGCATCGGCGAGGCGATTTTCACGGAGTGCAAGGTCGCTCAGCACGTAACGCGATCGTAAGCTGATGGCGGTCTGATGAAGCGAATCGCCGACGAGCTTTGTCTGCGTTGCCAGACGTGAGGCTCCGGCGAAATCGCCTAGCAGGATTCGGGACTGTGCCTCCTCGATCGAGGCGTTGATGCTCCCGATGGGGTCTCCGGTCGCATCGAACAACATTGCGGCACGGCGTAGCGACGTACTCGCGGCCGCGTAATCGCCAATCAGGCGGGCGGTGCCCGAAATACCGAGGAGCGCCCACGCCTCGGTGTTTCTGTCATCAGCGCGCTGCGCAACCCGGATCGCTTCGGTGAGCCGCAGCCGCGCTGAGCGTACATAGCCAACCGTGCGCAACGTGTGGCCGTGCCACTGTAATGCAGCGGCCAAGGTGCTCTCATCGCGCGCGGCACGGGCGGCAGCTTCGGCGCGTACGAACCAGACCAGCGCCGTCCCGATGCTCCCCTCCCCTGCATACAGGGTGCCAAGCACAAGCTGGCAATTGGCGGCGACAAACGAGACGCCCGCGGCCGTCGCGAGTGCGATGGCCGCCTCGGCATGCTCGAGCATCCGGGGTCGATCAACCACGGCGCGCAGACAACTCATGCGCGCCCGCAGAACCGTGTCGGCATCAGGCGTGATCGCGGCGACCGAATCCAACCCCTGCAACGTGAAAAACTGCTTGACGCGGCGCTGGTACGCCAGTTGAACGAAACGCAGCTCGGCCAGCTCGCCTGGAGGCAGCTTGTCGGCGTCGGCATTGGCAGCGATGAGCAGCGGCGCCAGCTCCGAGAATTCGCCGCGGGCGAGGAGGGCGCTGACTCGCTCCCGCGCCACCGCAGAACGCCAGACCGGGGTCGTGGCGACCCGTGCGGCGCTGTCCAGCCATTCGCGCGCATCGGCATAGCGCAGGTCAAACCGCGACAGCATCGCGAGGGCGAGGCGCGGCGCGGTCGCGGTCGGCTGCGCCAACGCCCATGCGCGCCATTCGGCCTGCCGCGTGACGACGCTATCACGTGCTCGCGCCTGCATGGCGAGCCGCCAGAACGCTCGCGGCGGAAGCGAGTCCCGCCCGAACGTCTGCGCCGCGGTTGTCGTCGCGGTTGTCGTCGCAGCGAGCATTGCTGCCAGAAACAGCGCAGTGTGGGGGCGTATCACGCTAAAGCCGTGTGTCAGAGGAGGAGCCTGCACCAGCGAACTCGTTCGGTCGACGGGCACTGCACTGAACATACGGCTACTGCGCTCCCGCCAGCGCCTTCTACGCGAGACGTGTTGATGAAGCGAATTTAATCTTCGGGGCCAGCGCCGACACCATCAACGGATCTCTGCCCAGTACGTTTGCATTCACGACAAGAAGACGAAGTCTCGGCGCGAACCAATCGAGGGGCAAGGCTGTGAAGAAATTCAGTTTCGTTGGACTCGTTCTGCTTTCGGCCTGCGCGCCCGGTGAAGGCGCGGTTCCGGCGGCTTTCATCCGAAACGGAGTCACGGTCGCGCTTGCCTCGCCTGTCGGGTACGTCAAGGTCGGCGATCGCCGAATCGCTTGGCACCCGTCGCCGGGCATCACGCGCTATGAAGTCGTCATCTCCGACTCGGTCGAGACGCCGCTCTTTACCGAGGTCACGACCGATACACAGGTCGTCATACCTCCCGCCATGAAGTACTCGCTGTCGCAGAACTATCGGTGGTACGTGACGGCATTTCGAGAGAGCGATTCCACGGCCTGGCGATCGCCGGTGGCGATCTTTCGCCTCGAAGGGGAAGGCCGTCGAATGCCTGCGATGCCCAGGCGATAGCGATGAACCGCGCGACCATCGTCATCTGCGCGGCGCTCTGCCTCGCCGGTTGTGCGTCGCGTCGGTCGTCGACGGCCAGCGATGCTCGTGAACGTCAACGTATCGCCGGCGAGGCGGTGCGTACCGGGGGGCGTCAGGTGGCGCCGTGGCGATGTACGCCGGCAGCACCGGCACCGATGCCGCGACCTGCCACCCGCGCCGAGCGCACAGGATACTGCGAAACGACGTCGTACGACGAGGCGGTGGCCTTTCTCGATTCGGTGCAGGCGAACGCCGCCCCGAATCGTCTGATGCAGATCACGCGGATCGGTGCATCGCCGCGCGGCAGGCCGTTACTGGCGGTCACGGCCTGCGCACGAACGGCGAGCACCACGTCGTCGTGCGACGCCTTCCTCGCGGCACCGCGACGTCGTCCGGTGGTGCTTCTGCAGGCGAACATTCACGCCGGTGAAGTCGAGGGGAAGGAGGCGGTGCTGGCACTGCTGCGCACCGTGATCACCAGCGCTGCGCCCAATCTTCTCGACAGCTTGACGCTGGTCGTGATTCCGATGTACAACGCCGACGGCAACGAGGCGCTGGGCCCGCAATCGCGCAATCGTGGCGCGCAACTCGGTCCGGCGAGCGTGGGCGAACGTCCGAATGGTGACGGCCTCGATCTGAATCGCGATTACATCAAGGCCGAAGCCCCCGAGACGCGCGCGCTCCTGCCGTGGCTCACGAGCGGTCGCGTTGATGTGTTCGTCGATCTCCACACCACGAACGGCAGCTATCACGGCTACAACCTCACCTGGTCGCCGTCGCTGCATCCTGGCTCGCCACTCGCCGCCTTCACCGGCGATACGCTGCTCGCCGGCGTGCGCCGCCGACTGCTCGCCCGGGGCCTGCCCACCTACGCCTATGGCAACTTCAGCGATTCGTTCGCGCGCGAAGTGTCCCTCGACCTGGTGAAGGACGGGTGGTTCACGTACGACTCTCGTCCGCGCTTCGGGACCAACTACTTCGGCTTGACGGGCGGCATCGCCGTGCTCAGCGAAGCCTTCTCGCACGACCCGTTGGCCGTGCGCGTGAGCAGCACGTCTGCGTTCGTTCGCGAACTGCTCGGCACCGTTGGAGCAGACGCCACGATCCTCGCGCGCGTCTCCGCGGCGCGGCGCCGACTTGCCGAGGGCACCGCACCGAACGGTGTGGTTCTGGAAACCCGGTTGACCATTACGCCCTCACGCGATTCGGTGCTGGTGGAAGAGTTGGAGGCAGATCGAGATAGCCTCGGCGCAGAGCCCGGCGTACCCCGCGGAATTCGTCGCACCGGCCGTATTCGGTCGCAGGTGATGGAGGTGCGCGACCGGTTCGACGCCACGCTCACCGCTACCGTCCCGCCAGGTGGCTGGTTGGTTGAAGCGCGCGACACGACGTTGCTTGCACTGCTCGCGCGCCACGGCATCGCCGTGCGGGTCCCTGCCGGCACCCCGCGCCGGTTCGACGTTCAGCGCTTCCAGCTCGATTCCGTGGATCGTGCGCCGAGGGCCGCGCAGGGGCACCGGGAGGTGCGCGTGCTTGGGCGCTGGGTGCGACTGACGATGCTGGTCACAGACGACTGGCGCTGGGTACCCGCGCGTCAGCCCCAGCTCCTCGTCGCCGCGCAGCTGCTGGAACCGCAGTCCAACGACGGTGCCACCACGTGGAACCTCTTTGACGAGCGCCTGCTCATGGGGAAGTTCCATCCCGTACTGCGCGTGCTGAATCACCCACCGGCGCGCTGATTCCGCGATTTTCGGTGCATCGCCGGAGTATATTTGTTCACTTCGTCGCTCCAGACTGCGGCGGCGTGCCAACCTGCCTCCCGGCGTTCTGATGCTGCGCAACGCGCTTCTCTTCCTGTCCAATCAACAGGGCATCTTTGACTTCGTCCGCCATAATGGCGTCGCGAAGTCGTTCGCGTCGCGCTTTGTTGCCGGCGAATCGGTCAGCACGGCGATCGCGGCCGTACGCGGACTCAACGCGAAGGGCATTTCGGCGTCGCTCGATCTGCTCGGTGAAAGCACGACCAACGAGAAGGAGGCGTACGCAGCTCAGCGGCAATATCTCGAACTGCTCGACCTGATCGAGCGCGAGAAGCTGAACGCGAACGTGTCTGTCAAGTTGACCGCGATGGGGATGGACATCTCGGACGATCTCTGCGTGAAGGTGACCCGCGAGATCCTAGAACGCGCGAAGCGGTACAACAACTTCGTGCGCCTCGACATGGAATCCAGCGCCTACACTCAGAAGACACTCGACCTGTTCGAGAAGCACTTCTATCCCGACTTCCGCGCCAACGTCGGCATCGTGCTCCAGAGCTATCTCTACCGCACGGAAGCCGATGTGAAGCGTGCCAACGAGCTCGGCGCACGGGTGCGGATCTGCAAGGGCGCCTACAAGGAGCCCGCTGCAGTCGCGTATCCGGAGAAGACGGATGTGGATCGCAACTACGTCGTTGCCATGCATCATCTGATCGAGCACGGGAACTACCCGGGCATTGCGACGCACGATGAACTGATCCTTGCAGAGGCGCGCCGATTCGCGAAAGAGAAAGGCATCGCCAACGATCGCTTCGAGTTTCAGATGCTCTACGGCGTGCGGCGCGATTTGCAGGAAGGGTTGGTCCGCGATGGGTATCGCGTGCGGTGCTACGTGCCGTTTGGCACGCAGTGGTATCCGTACCTCATGCGCCGCCTTGCGGAGCGTCCGGCGAACGTGGCCTTCATGACCGGGAACGTGGTCAGGGAGTGGCTCGGTGCGCGGCGTAGCGCGAGCTGACGTGGTGAGCGGCGTCGGCGCATGGTAGTCCGGTGAGCGGGCAGCACCTGCCCGCCGATCACTCCCGTGGCGACGCCAACACCATCGGCGGATATGCCCTCGTCCACGGACGACCGGCTGCGTTCGAGGGGAGCGATGGCTTCTCCTATTCGGTGGAGCTGTGCGTCGATCAGATCAACGACGCCGGATCGCAGTGGGGTGCGTACTTCCTTTTTCCGCGCTGGCGTCGTGTTGGTGCATCGGGTGTCGATGGTCACCTCGAGACGGACTACATCGCGCGCGGCACAACGCGCACCGGCGCCCACGCTGCGTTGGGTGCACTGCCAATTCAGCAGGTGCGCGAAATCCTCGAAGAGCGAATCATTGAAACCGCACCGCCTTCGTCGCGTCGCTGGTTCGATGTCATGCGCGATGAATCCGATGTGATGCATGACTGATGTCGTCGGACAGGCCGCGCATGGCGCGGGAACCGTACTGAGTGGTACCGGCGGTGTGTGGCGCGTGCGCCTGAGCGACGGCGTGGTGGTGAATGCGGCGTTGCGCGGCCGCCTGAAACGCTTTGACGATGCGAAGGCCAGGCAGGCGCGTGCCGATCGCGACATTGGGGGCGCGCGACCGAGCGTGAAGTCTCGTGCAGAGCGCCGCGACGACCGGGCCGATGACGCCGAGCCCGCGGTGCTCAAGCTCGCTGTTGGGGATGAAGTTCACCTGGAGCAGGACGCCGCCAGTGCCAGTTGGGCAATCGCAGACATTTTGCCGCGACGCTCCCAACTGGCGCGCCGGGCCCCCGGCGGTGCCCACGGGCAACGCGTCGTTGCTGCCAACGTCGATCAGGTGCTGGTGGTCTTCGCCGCTGCCAATCCAGAGCCGCACCCGCGGATGCTCGATCGCTTCCTGATCATCGCCGAAGCGAACGATATCGCGGCGCGCGTTGTGATCAACAAGGCCGATCTCGTGTCGCCGGAGAGCGTTCGCCTTCGGTTTGCTGACTACGAGCGTGCGGGGTACCCGGTGCACGTCACCAGTACCACCACCGGCCGCGGTCTGGAAGCGCTGCGCGAGGTGCTCGACGGGCGCACCACTGCACTGAGCGGACCGAGCGGCGTCGGGAAGAGCAGCCTGATGAACGCCATGTTTCCTGGCCTCGATCTGCGCGTTGGTGAAATCAGCCAGAGCGTCAACAAGGGGCGGCATACCACGGTCGGCGCGCTGCTGCATCCGTTGCCGAGCGGGGGCTTCGTGGTGGATACGCCGGGGCTGCGTGAGATCGGGATGTGGGGGCTCACGGCAGAACATCTCGACGGGTATTTCCCCGAGTTTCGACCGTACATCGGTGACTGCCGATTTGCCGATTGCGTTCACACGGTGGAGCCTGGGTGCGCGATTCGCGATGCGCTCGCACGCGACGATATCTCGGCCACGCGCTATGACACATACGTCAAGCTGCTCGACGAGTTGGCCAACGAAGCGGAACGCTGGGAGTAGGTGTGACTGACCCCACCGCGAAGCTTGCGAAACGTGAGATGATTGCCTGGGTGATCGCCGGTGCGATGGCGTTGGCGCTCGTGGGCCGAATCACATCCGACCGGACCCCCGCCACGATTGCCACCGACGATCCCGCCGTCGGCCAGGCTCGCTCGGCGGTCACCGATCTCGTCGTCCGCGATTCCTCCGGTCGGCGCGTACCGTTGGCGCCCCCGGGACGCCCGGCAATTCTGATGATAAACTCCAAGACCTGCTCCTTCTGCCGGATCGCCCTCAAGGACATTGCGGCGCTTCAGGGGCGTGACGGTGTTCCGATGTTGCGCGTCGTGACACTGGAGGGAGAAGCCGTTGGGCGTGCGGTACTCGATGCGATGGGCGTGCGAGGCGCCTTCAACGCCGGTCCGGACGGAGAGAGCGATCAGGTGTTGCTCACCTTCCGTATCCCCGGAACCCCCGTGTTCGCACGCACCGATCGCTCAGGTCAGATCGTCGAGACGGTGCCGGGGTATCCCGGCCGCGAGGTACTCGCACGCTGGCTGCCAATCATGCGCGGCGAGTAGGTCTCCACCGTTTCTCACGTCGTCTCGGCACGCGCTGTCGCTGCACACATCACGCAGGTCGGTTGCTTCACCTTCGCGCTCTCCCATGCCCCTTCGTCACGCGCTCCCCGCCGTTGCACTGCTTGCACTTGGTGCGCCCTGCGCAGCACAGACGCTCGCCGACGCCAAGGTCTGCGAACGCGCGATCGTTGGCAGCGACGCCGACCGCGTCGCACTGCAGCGCATGGCGACCACGAGGCCCGGCTCGGGGCCGGGACAGTTCGGCGCCGGCTGCCTGAGCGTCATCGTCTCGCAGTGGGATTCCGCGGCGGCACACTTCGATGCCGCCACGAAGGCGAATCCGCAGAGTAGCGCCGCCTTTCTGTGGGTCGGCAACATCACCGGACAGCGCGCACGACTCGGCAACCAGCAAACCAAGCTGCAACTCGCCCCAGCGATTCGCGACGCGTACGCCAGGGCGATCACGCTCGACGGCGCGAACATCGACGCCCGCGAAGGGCTGATGCAGTACCTGCTCGAAGCGCCGCCGAACTACGGCGGTGACAAAGCAAAGGCGGCGGAACAGGCGGTCGCGATCGGTCGCATCAATGCGTACCGCGGGCTGGGCGCTCATCTCACCGTCGCATCATCGCAGCGCGATCAACCGGCCACTGAGCGGCTGCTGGTTCAGGCGACCACGCAGTTTCCCGATAGTGTCATCGGCTGGGCAAATCTGTCGGCAATGCAGGCCGATGCGCAGCGCCCCGCCGAAGCCTTCGCCACGATCACGCGCTGGCAGGCGCGTCGCACCAACGGGATGTTCGCGCTCTTCAGTATCGGGCGAACGGCAGCCGTTACCGGCCAGCAGCTGGAGCGAGGAGAGCAGGCGCTCAAGCAGTTCCTGCGCGGTCAACGTGGCCCCAACGATCCGCCGCCGGCGAACGCGAACCATCGCCTCGGGCAGATCTACGAACGACAGAATCGCAAGGCTGACGCGAAAGCGGCTTACGGCAGCGCGCTCAAGACGAACCCCAGTCTACGAGAGGCACAGACAGCTCTCGATCGTCTTCGCTGATGCGCCCGCCGACGATTACGAGAGCCGCACTGAGCGCAATCGCCATCACTGGATTTGTCTTCGCCACCACGGCGATCGTGGGAGGGTCACCCATCGCTGGAATCGGTTTTCTCACGTTACCGCTGTGCGCGCTGAGCTGCGCGCGCACCTGGCGAAACTCGCGAACAGCGCTCTTCCTTATCTCCTTCATTGCCATGCTGCCGCTGATGATCGGAATCGGTCTCACGTGGCCCGATATCGTCGGAGCGGCGCCATACCTCGCCGGTGTTGCAGCCCTCGTATTGGGACTGGCCGGCATGCTCACGAAATCGGCGCGCGAGTGGTACGCCTCCGCAAAGGCCCATCGGCTGCTCGACCTGTAGTCAACCTTACGCTCGTGAACCGTGCGTGAAGGGCATTCGCGGCGCATCGCTCAGCGACTGCGCAGCGTGCCGAGTCCCCCGTCCACGCCCAGCGTCTGTCCGGTGATCCAGCTGTTCGCCGGGTTGAGCAGGAATACGATCGCGTTCGCGACGTCGCCCGGTTCGCCCAACCGCCCAAGTGCGTGCATTGCGACTGACGACTGCTCGGCTGCGGCGCTCCCCGTGATGCGCGCCGTCAGCGGGGTGCGCACAAGGCCCGGAGCGACGCAGTTCACGCGGACACCCTTCGCCGCGTAGCTCGCTGCCGCCGAGAGCGTGAGGCTGATGATGCCCCCCTTCGCGGCGGCAATCGCTTCATGATTCGCAAGGCCAATCCGGGCTGCCGCCGACGCCACAAGCACGATGCTCCCGCCAGCGGGCTCACTGTTGTTCATCATCGCACGCGTTGCGCTGCGCACCAGCGAGAACGCGGAACGCAGATTCACCGCGAGCACATCGTCGAACTCCTCAGGCCGTGTAAGATGGGCGGGCTTCAGCAGGAGCGATCCAACACAGTTGGCGGCGCCGTCCAGGCGGCCGAATGTCTGCACTGCGGTTTCCACCGCACGATCGACGTCCGCCGGCACCGTGGCATCCACGAGAACCGTGGTCGCGCCCAGCTCGGCGCCGAGCGCTTCGAGCGCCTCAGCGTTGCGGGCAGCGAGGACCAGTGAGGCGCCAGTGGCAGCGAGCTGGCGGGCGAGCGTCGACCCGATGCCGCCGGTGGCACCCAGAATGAGATGTACTGGAGTTGTCATCTGGTGCGAATGTGTTCGCGCCGCCGCAGGTTTCCGGGGGCCGCGCCACGGCGACCCCTGAAGCCGTTCACGGCGACAGGCGATCGATTACCCAGGCGTCGCCGTTGCGCTGGTATCGCAGCCGATCGTGGAGACGGCTCTGGCGTCCCTGCCAGAACTCGATCTGAGCAGGCACCACGATAAATCCGCCCCAATGCGGAGGGAGCGGCGGTTCGACGCCATCGCGAAAGCGCGCCTCGAGATCGGCCACACGCGCTTCCAGGTCCTCACGATCGGAGAGCACGCTGCTCTGTTCGCTCGCCCACGCCCCGATTCGGCTGCCGAGTGGTCGCGAGTTGTAGTACTCGGCCGATTCAGCGGAAGCCATCTTCACGACCGCGCCTCGAACGCGAACCTGTCGCTCGAGTTCAGGCCAGAAGAAGACCAGGGCTGCGTGCCCGTGCGCCGCCAGATCGCGCCCCTTCTGGCTGCGATAGTCGGTAAAGAAGGTAAAGCCCCGTTCGTTTACCCCTTTGAGGAGCACGATGCGCGCGTCGGGTATGCCTTCGGTGTCGACCGTCGCCAGCGTCATTGCGTTCGGCTCCAGAACAGCGGAGGTCGTCGCATCGGTGAACCAGCGCCGGAATTGCGCGATCGGGTCGTCGACGACGTCGAGTCGGTCGAGCTTGGTGAGCGCGTAGTCGCGCCGGATGTCAGCTATCGAGGGCATGAGTGGGGTGGCCTGCAAAGGGAGGCTGAGGGGCTGATCAGGGAGCCAGGCGCAGCACGCCACAGGCCCGCCCAGCGGCGACGAGTTCTGCGCGATCGTGCTCCGACGCCATCGTCGGCGCGACCACAACCGGGCAGTTGAGCAGCGCGGCGAGGGTGTCGCGAACGGCATCGGCGCCTTCAAGATCGTCAGGGTCTTGAGATGTTTCAGCAGACAATATGACGCCAGCAATACGAATGTTTCGCGACAGTAATAACGAGTAAAGGATTCGGACATTGCCAATCGTCCAGCGGTTGATCGGTGCCGCAATGGCCGCTGACAGCTTCCAGCGGACGATCAGGTCGAGGGTCGTCAGGGACGGTGTGATGGGATCGAGCAGTCCGATCGCGTCCACCATCACGAACACCGATCGTCCGTCGCTGAGGGCCTCGCGCGCCCGGTCGAAAGCCGCGCTGTGGAGGAGGGTGCCCGAGGCGTCGGCAGCGTGCATTGCCGAGCGGTCCGCCTCGAGCGCGAACGGCGTGACCTGTCTGGGGTCGTCCATGTGCCCAGCGGCCCACCGCATCAGTGCACCGGCGCTCCCCGGGTCACAGGGGTCGTCGATCCCGGTTTCGACGGGCACCATTGCGGCGACGTTCTCGCCGCTGGCGGCCAGCGTTGCAGCGAGCATTGCGGCGGCCAGCACTGCCTCTCGACCCCCGCCCATGCCGGTTATGGCCAAACCCGGCAGCGTGGCCGAACCCGCCACTTCGAACGTCTCGGAGTCTTCGCTTCCTGTCATCCGTTCAAGATCTCGCTTCGGTGCGGATCTGCCAACCGCTGATCTCGGCGGTCACACTGCGTCGCCGTCGAGCGCCACGCATGCGAGGTGGAAAACAGAAGCGGCGCGCCCCGATGAAGGGGACGCGCCGCTCGACGCTCGTCAGCAGGGCGTCAGTGCGCGGCGGCAGCAGGGGCGGCGGCGGCGGGCTTCACCGTCGAGGTATGAGGGATCGCACCCTTGGCGTGAAACATCGGGTCCGTGGGCTCTCGGAACGTCGCCTTGTGAATGCTCCAGGCGCCAAACCAGAGCGCGACGGCAACCGCGGTGGTCAGGATGGCAACGGGCCATCCCTCTTTGGTCGGAGTGATTGGGACGTGACGTCCTTCGGTCGGACTGGCCATCGGGAGAGCGCTCCATATGCGACGGAATACCGGGGATTATCCACCGGCTGACAGGATAATAATACGTCAGGCAAGACGACGACGGGAATGCCGACCTCAGCCAGCGACTCCCACGCCTGACGCTTGACTCGGCCCTTCCACCACCTCCGTCAGGCGATCAATCGAGTACGGTTTGTCCAGCACCTCGTCCACGCCCAGCGCTTTGGCTTGCTGGAGCATTGCGGGTGAGGTCCCGTCCCCCGAACTGAGCACGAATCGAGTGTTCGCGCACGTTGGCAGTTGCCGCATCCGGTGAATGAGTTCGATCCCGTCCATCTCAGGCATGTTCAGATCGCAGATCACCAGATCGAAGGCGAACTGTTCGGCGATGCGGGTGGCGTGCATGCCGTCCCTCGCGCCGACGATGGCGTGGCCGCGCGAACCGAGATATCGGCTGAGAAAGTTGATGATCGCCATTTCATCGTCCACCACCATGATGTCAAGTGCACGTATCCCGTGCGTGGCCGCAGGCACCACCGGCGGATCGCTCGCAATCGGCGCCGATGGTATCACGGTCACGCCCGATGCTCGGCGCGCCAGCGGGAGTTGGATCACAAATTGTGTCCCCCGTCCCGGCTCGCTCTTCACATCCACCGACCCACCGTGCTCGCTGACGATGCTGTGCACGACGCTCAGGCCCATCCCGGTGCCGACACCCTCTTCCTTCGTGGTGAAGAACGGGTCCCAGATTCGCCCCAGTAACGGCGCGGCGATGCCGGCACCGTTATCCGTCACCGTGATCTCCACAAGGCGGCCAGTCTCCACCCGTGTCGCAATCCGCAGCTCGAGCGGCGTGTTGGTCAGCGCACGATCTCCACGGATCGCTTCGAGCGCCTGTCGCGCATTGACGATCAGGTTCATGATGACCAGTTCCAGCCGCGACGCATCACCTTCAACGAGAACCGTGCCGTCTGTCAACAACATTTCGATACTGATACCTCGGATGCCGAGCGCATACAGCTGCGTGTCGACGATGTGGCGAATCACGTCGTGAAGATGAACTGTCTCGCGTCGCGTCACCTCAACCTGCCGCACAAACATGAGCAGGTCGCGTACGACACGTTCCGCGTGACGCGCTTCGCGGCCGATGGTCTCCAATGCCTTGGTATCTTCGCCGGACCAGCTTCCGCGGAGGAGCAGCTGCGAGAATCCACTGATCGCTGCCAGCGGGTTGTTCAGCTCGTGCGCAACGCCAGCCAGCATCTGACTGAGCGATGCCATCCGTTCGCTGCGCCGCACGCGCTCTTCGCGCCGATGCTGCTCGGTCACGTCCTCGGCGATGGCTTCGAAGACCGGTGGGCCGCCCGACGCGTCCGTCACGATACGGATCGAGAGTCGCACATTGATCAGCTCTCCATCGCGTTGCTTCCACGTCACCTCGACCCAGTCGTTCAGCTCCCCCGCCTCCGCCGCGTGCATGAGCCACTCGTGATCATCCTTGTCGGCGAAGACTTCCGTTGCCAGATCGAGCGCCAGGACATCTTCGACTCGCTCGTAGCCCAGCAGCGCGGCCAAAGTCGGATTTACATACAGCAGGCGCGCGTTGCGCTCTGCCCGGTAGACACCGTACACCGCACGCCGCACCAGCGCGTCGTAGTCGGCCCGCGCGCGTGCCAGCATCTGTGTCGCAAGGCGTCGATCGCTCATGTCGCGCGTGACGGTGATGTACCCCGTCACCTCCGTCGCACCGTTGCGAACGACAGTCACTCGCGATTCTACCCAAACCTCAGTGCCGTCGGGCCGGCGCATGAGCCACGTGATTACCGGAAATCTGGCTCCGATTGCGATGTCGGCCAGCAGCAGCGTCGCCACTTCCCGCTCGCCGTCCCACATCAGAGACGTAAAGTGTGTCCCGAGAAACTGCGAGACCGGCACACCGTGCAGCTCCTCGAAAAACGGGGAGGCATAAGTGACGATGCCGTGCCGATCGAGGGTTGCAACCGAGGCTTCGATCGTCTCCGCGAGCAGGCGTGAGAGGTCGCACCCAGGCTGACCGATATCGCCGAACGCTGAGCGCAGGGCGTGCTCGGAGACCATGTCAGACATGCGAACGGCAACGCTGCACCGGACTTCGGTGACACGGCATCAGTTGGCCTTCGCGTTCAGCGCCGACTCGATCGCTTCACGAACTGCGCCATCACCGGCTGGGATCACGCCTGAGCGTCGCCAGAGGATGCGGCCATCGGCGGACACCAACCAGCTTTCCGGTATCCCGACCGCAGCAAACTGCCCGCGCACCTGATCAGCGGGATCGCGGCCAATCGCAAACGTCGCGCCCATCGCCTGTGCACTGGCGGCGACTGGCGCGTCACCGTCGGTATCGATCGAGATTGCGAGAACCCGCAAACCGCGACTCCCGAACTGTGTGTGCAGCGCCTGCAGCTCCGGGAACTCCGCCTTGCACGGACCGCACCACGTCGCCCAGATGTTCACCAGCGTCACCGGCTGTCGCGCCTTACCGCCGACTCGCATCGAATCGCCTGCAATCGTCGCGACGGTGAACGGCGGCGCTGCGTCCCCGACGGACGCCGGAGTGAACGTCGTCGCGGGATCTGGCTTCGGTGGTGACTTGCTGCACGCAGTCACAGCACACAGCAGCAGCACGACCTGAAGGTGACGCATTGTCGTCCCTGTTCCTGGTGCCGACGCACCGGTTTGGCCCCGCAAGCGTGGAGCGATACACGTGAACAGATGAAACATACGCGGCCGCTGACCCCGATACGCGGGCCTACTCCCCCGGGAGGGGCGTCACCACGAGCAGCGATGTGACGAGAAGCGCCACAAGCGCGATTCCGATTTCGATGAGCAGCGAGCGCCGCAGCGCCCGCGTGCCCTCCGCCTCTGCCAGGCGTCGTCCCAGTCGTTGCCAGTTCAGCGCACCGAAACCGGCGATCGCTGTCAGAAGGACGACCTTCACCATCAGCAGCTGTCCCCAACGCGACGCCCAGAGATCGTCCACTGCACGAAGGTGCAGCAGACTGCTCACCACACCGCTGGCTACCAGCGCCGCGGCGCCGGTGAGCGCCGCCGGAGGCACCAGCGGCACCAGCTGTTTCAAGCGCACCTCCGCTCGCGCCCTCTGCACCGGATCCGCGTTACCGTCGGAATCCGGGAGCGCGACCCCCATCCATCCGATGACCCCAATTCCACCAAGCCAGACTCCGGCACCGAGCACGTGCGTGACGTCGGCGGCGACGGCAACCGCGGTCAGCGTCTCCGTGCCGATGGCATGTCCCTGCAGCGACAGTGTGGCTCCCAGCACGGCGCTCCCAGCGACAGCGACCGCCCAGGCGCGCGGCGCACGAGGCGTATGTGTCGCCACCCGGAACCCGGCCAGCGCCACGAGCCCTGCCATACTCTGCCACACAAACCCCGCGCCCCACATCGTGGACGTGATCAGCGGAGCGAGGCCGCTCATCACCGGGTCTCCCGGCGCACGCAATGCGAGCAACTGGTCCGCGAGTCGCAAGACGGACGCCGGGATCAGGAGTAGGCAGGCGACGACACCGATGCGCGCCGACTCCCGTGCGATCGCGGCCCGTTCGCCTTCGTCGGCAACCAGTCGTGGAACCAGGCCGACGCCCACGGCACACGCCCCAACGGCCAGCAACGTCGTGAGAAACGTCACCCATCGCGCGATGATCCACTCCACGCGAACTGCGAATCAGCGCGTGAGCGGTGACGGAATGACCTCAAATGGAATCACGCCGTTCAATACATGTCCGTCGCGCGCCATCGTCCGCCACACCACTTCGTACCGCCCCGGTGCCAATTCTGCTCCCACCGACGCCACGATCGGCGCGCCTGCATCCGGTGCGCGAGTCAGCGGTGCCAGGGCGCGCTCCACCGCGCCCACGCCTGCACCCGACTTCAGCTTCAACGAGGTGACCGTCAACTCGGGACGTTGCGAAAACCAGAGCTTGACCTGCGCCGGCGACGCGGCCACCCGGATGTTCGCGCTCGGCTCACTGCGCAGCAGCCTGAGATGAAACACGGCGGCGGTCGCCACGGCCGGCAGGGCGGCGGCCGCAGCAAGCAGCACGGCACGAATCACGGACCGCCGCGCGATCACTGGCCCAGCACCAACGCGAAGATCAACGGTGCCACGATCGACGCGTCACTCTCGATCATGTACTTCGGCGTGTCCACGCCGAGCTTCCCCCATGTGATCTTTTCGTTCGGCACCGCCCCGGAGTACGAGCCATAGCTCGTTGTGCTGTCGCTGATCTGGCAGAAGTACCCCCACAGCGGTACATCGTTGCGCTGCAGATCCTGATGCAGCATCGGCACCACGCAGATCGGAAAATCACCTGCAATGCCGCCACCGATCTGAAAAAATCCTATCGACGAATCCTTCGACGTCTGCGTGTACCACTCGGCGAGGTGCATCATGTACTCGATGCCGGTCTTCACCGTATGCACGTTCCTGACGTCGCCGCTGATGACGTGGCCCGCGAACATGTTCGCCAGCGTCGCATCCTCCCACCCCGGCACGATGATCGGGAGATTCGCTTCGGCGGCTGCCAGGAGCCAGGAATTCTTCGGGTCGATCTGGTAGCTGTCCCTGAGCTTTCCCGAGAGCAGAATCTTGTACATGAATTCATGCGGAAAGAAGCGTGCGCCAACCGCATCGGCAGCGATCCACTCCTCGAGCACGACGCTCTCGATCCGCCGCATCGCTTCCATCTCCGGAATGCACGTATCCGTCACCCGATTCATGTGACGGTCGAGCAGATCCTTCTCCTGGGCCGGCGTGAGGTCACGCCAGTTCGGAATGCGTTCGTAAAAGTCGTGCGCCACCAGATTGAAGACATCTTCTTCGAGATTCGCGCCGGTGCAACTGATGCCGTGAATCTTTCCCTGCCGAATCATCTCCGCCAGCGAGACGCCGAGTTCGGCGGTGCTCATGGCCCCCGCGATCGTCACGAACATCTTGCCGCCGCTCGCCAGGTGCGCGGTGTATCCATCGGCGGCTTCGATCAGCGCGGCAGCGTTGAAGTGGCGGAAGTTGTGGCGCAGAAAGGCCGAGACAGGGGCCGTTGTCGATGAGGTCATGGCGTGGGCAGTCGGCGCCACGAGCGGCGCACGGAAATCGAGGACACAGGGATGAGTGCAACAAGATAGCCGATTCCCGTTCGCGCCTCACCCTTGACGCACCCAACCGGGATGCCGGAAGAGTGGTTCCCTCGCCTCAGCCGGGGACGACCTGACTGATGACCGCGATAAAATGACACGCGCTGCCGACCAGCACGAACAGATGCCACACGGCGTGCGAATAGCGAAGCCGCTCGTTGTGGTAGAACAGCGTTCCGGCCGTGTACGCCACGCCGCCTGCCACCAGCCACGCCAATGCCTCGATCGGAATCCGATCCATCATCGGCCGGATTGCAAACACCGCCATCCACCCCATACCGATGTACACGATGGTGGAAAAGAGTTTGAAACGACCAGTGAAAAACAGCTTGAACGTGATGCCGATCAGCGCCAGTCCCCAGGTCACGCCGAACAGCCACCAGCCGACCGCGCCGTGCAGTCCGACCAGCGCAAACGGGGTGTATGTCCCGGCGATCAGCATATAGATGGCGCAATGATCGAACACCTTCAGACGACGCTTGATCACGAGCGATGGAATGGCGTGGTACAGCGTCGAGGCGGTGTAGAGCAGCACCAGCGAGGTACAGAACACCAGCGCGCTGACCACCTGCATCCGCGTTCCCGACGTGGCGGCCAGGGTCACCAACACCGCCCCCGCTGCCGCACTCGCAAGAGCTCCAACCCCATGCGTAATGGCGTTGGCAATCTCTTCCCGGTGTACCGCATCTGCCGTCACCGCCATACCAGATGATCCTCTCAGGTGTCCGGAAAAGATACTTGCTTACTGGACCAGATAGGTGATCTGCCCGCTCGACGCATGCGCTGAGCAGTAGCCGCCATAGACACCAGGTAACGGAACGCTGAAGGTGCGGACTGAGTTCGCGGCCGCGCCAAAGATCCCCAGCGTCTGATAGGTGGTGTCGCGATTGTCCACCCGAACGCGCGTCGTCCGGCCGGACGCGGCCACGTACACGGTCTCCGGCAGCGGAGTGGCGCGCCCCCATCGATCCACGATCACTGCGCGCCCACCACGCTCCACCCGTAAATCGAGCGCCGGCCGCGGCCACGCCCACCAGCTGGCTGCAACTGTGAGCAGAATCACCCCAGCCAGCGTTGCACCGCGCCGCAGCGCGTCACTCACGAACCGGCACGCGCAGCGTATCCACCCGGCCCGACCGAAACCGCAAACGCGTCGCGACCGTGTCTCCGGCCCGCAACGCTGCGTGGAGGTCCATCGCCATGATGTGCAGCCCGCGCTCGGCGAAGACTGCCGAATCGTTCGGCGGCACGATCACCGAGTCCTGAGGCACCATGCTCGCCATTCCGTTCGTATCGGTCGAACGGTGAATCGTCGCCATCGCCGCCACGTCAATCTCGACACCGGTGAGCACCAGTGTGTCTGGTCCGGAATTCCGCAGCGTGAAATACACTGCCGATGATGCCCCCTGCTCGGCCGGACGCATGTGCGGCGCTCCGCTGGTGTCAGTCGTCACGGAGACCGCCGCACTGCAGGCCGTGGCACAACAGACCGAGATGAGCAGGCGAAAGCGAGGAATCACAGAAGTGCCCGAATGTCAGCGGAAATCTGGGCCGGTGTCAGCCCTGCACGGTGCAGCAGCCGAAGCTGACCGGCACCGTCCACGACGAACACCTGCGAAGGGTGGCTGATGGTGTATCCAGCGCTCGTGTCGCCGGGCACGCCATCGCGATACGACGCCACTCGCCATGCGGCCATCAACGCATCGATCTGCGGTCGGGTGCCGGTGAGCCCGAGAAACGACGGTGAGAATCGGGCGACGTAGCGCTGCGTCAGCGCTGGGGTGTCGCGTTCCGGATCGACGCTCACAAACACAAAACGCACGTTCGTCGCATTCTTTCCCAATGAATCGGCTGCGCGCTTCCAATCGACGAGGGTCGTCGGACAGACATCGGGGCAGTGCGTGTAGCCGAAGAAGACCAGCACCACGCGCCCCTTCTGCTCACCGATGTCGAACCGCTCGCCGGACGAATCGGTGAGACCCAGCTCCGGCGCGCGTTCGGCTGGTTCGAGGACCACACCGTGGAACGATGGAGCGCTGCACCCCGCCGAGATGAAGAGCAGGGCACAGGTGCGGCCGAGGCGCTGGAAACGAGTCATGGGAGGAAAATAGCGCGGTCAACGGCGGGGGGTCGCGGATGGCCCCGATTCTCGTTAGCGTATCATTCTCAATAGCAGTGCTCTTTTGGGCGTGCTCAACAGGCGCCACCTGTCGCGCGTGAGCGCCACATCGGCCGAGGACGGCATGGAACGGAACACCAGACAGCGCGGGGCGATCCGTCGCGCATTCGCGGCCCTGCACCGGCCGCTCTCGCCGGCCGAAGTGTTGGCCGCCGCCCAGTCAGAGGTGCCGTCGATGGGGATCGCCACCGTCTACCGTACCATCAAATCACTGGTCGATGAAGGGGAGATCAAGAGCATCGATGTCCCAGGCGAGGCGCCGCGCTACGAAATCGCGCATCTCGGCCATCACCATCATTTCCACTGCCGAACCTGCGACAAGGTGTTCGAAGTCGAAGGGTGTCCGGCAGACATTCAGAAGCTGGCGCCGAGCGGTTTTACGACGGAAGGCCATGAAGTGATGCTTTTCGGACGGTGCACCACCTGTGCGGTGGTCTAGGCTCGCTTCGGCAGGAGCGGCGGTGTGTCCGATCGTCGCTGGAGGCCCAACGGGGCCGCAGGGTGCAGAGTGAGGCACCGTTCATGCACTGAGGAAATCAGTCGGCCCCCACCACGGCGGACCGATGCATCTTCCTCTTTTTCGACCAGCGTCTACATGCACAGAAAATCCATTGCACTCGCAATCACGGCCCTCGCTTTGATGAGCGTGACGCGTCCCCTGTCCGCGCAGGTCAAGAAAGGCTATTCGGACATCGGATTCGTCGTCGGGCTCGGGAACATCGGCGACGCCGGATTGTCCTTCGGCGGGCGATACGAGAATGTGTTCAAGAGGCTTCCTGACCTTGGGAACGGGTTCCTGGGGATTGGAATCAGCGCCGATGTGTACAGTTTCTCGCGTTCTCGCGGCAATGTGCGTTACATCCCGGTCGGGGCCACGATGAACTACCACTTCAATCTCGATCCGAGCAACAAGCTCGATCTGTTCCTTGGCGCCGGTCTGGGCTTCCAGAGCATCAGCTGTTCCAACTTTGACACCCGCGACTGTGGGTACAACAGTGGTCTGTATGTGATTGGGCGCGCCGGCGGACGCTACTTCCTCAAGCCCAACCTGGCGCTCTACGGCGACCTCGGTGCCGGCGCCGCGACGATCAATCTCGGGCTCACCTTCAAGCTGAAGTAGTTTTGCCGATCGGGTAAGCCGTCATTTTTCGACCGCAACCCGCTGGCGGATCTGCTGCAACAAAAAACAGCGGGCGATGCATTTCTGCATCGCCCGCTGTTCTGTCGAACAACCGTCGCTCAGCGCGCGTAGCGCCTCTTGAAGCGGTCGACACGACCCTGCGTGTCGATCATGCGCTGCTGGCCCGTGTAGAACGGGTGCGAATGGCTGGTGATTTCCATGGTAATGACCGGGTAGGACTTACCGTCGGTCCACTCCATCATCTGCTCGCTGGACTGCGTCGAGCGTGTCACAAACGCAAAACCCGACGAGGCGTCCTTGAAGATCACCGGGTGGTACGCGGGATGAATGCCGTCCTTCATAGCTGCTATCTCGTCTTGAGGTCACGCGCCGGGGTACACTGGTTCCCGGCAAGCCTAAGAATGTACTGCGGGCCGATCGCTGATGGGAGTGGGGGGGGCGTGCGGGACTGGTGTCATTGGGAAGGAGACCGCAGGGCGGTGCGGGCCCCTCCGAAAAGAGCCAGGGTCGCCTGCACGAAAAATCGATCATCGCCCCCTTCGCGGCGAGCCGAGCCAAAACTGTGACACCGCCCACGCTTGCATTCCCGGTCACGAGTCATTTTAATGATACTCGCATATCACTTGCAGTTGTCGTAACTGTGTGACGCAGTTCCACGGCTTCTGCCTTCGACACTCGTTGTTTTTTCGCCTCCCGCATCGTTTGCCATGGGCATTTCGCTCCCGACCACAACCGGACGTCCGTCGCTCGACACCGTCGGCGCCACGGCGTCCTTCGCGTGCGCCGTGCACTGTGCGGTGGTTGCGCTGATGCTCGGCGTCATGCCGGCTGCGTCGTTTCTCGCGGCACCGTGGATCGACTGGGCCTTTGTGACGGTGTCGATGCTCGTCGGTCTGGCGGCGCTGCTACCCGGGTTTCGCGTGCATCGCCGTCGTGCGCCGCTCGCACTCTTCATCACCGGCATCAGCGCGCTGATCACGTTGCGGCTGCTGCACGTCAATTCGCCGCGCGTCGAAGCGCTGGTGGTGATCGCTGCTGCCGTCGCGCTCATCGCGGCACATTGGCAGAACCGTAGCGCACTGCATCGCTGCGCCAGCGGCCCGTCGCACCACGATGAGTGGCCTGTTTAAATCGCAGTGGCGTGGGATTCTGCGCTCCTGACCGCCGCCCGACATCGAAGCATCTCACAGATCGCTGACCGCTCCACAACGCAGACGCGGCTCGGCGAACAGCCCCACCCGTTACTCCTCGCGTGCCGCTCCAGCGACGAGGAGCGCCCCCGCCTCACCGTTGACTACAACGCGATAGTGAATCGGCAGCGATGGGTCGAGCGACTCCCGCACGCTGCAATATTTGGTGATGGCCAGTTCCACCGCCCGTTGCGCGTGCACGCGATCCACGCCGTCACCGGTGAGGTGATACGTGAGCTCGGCCGCGACGATCCGCTTTGGAACAGTTTCGGCTCGCGTTCCAACCGCATCGATCGTCAGCGCCGTCAGCGGGGTTCGACGCTTCGCGAGGATCTCGACGACGTCGACCGCCGTACACGCCGCCAGCGCGCTCATGACAGCATCAACCGGGCTCTGTCCAGCGACGCCGTCACCGTCGAGACGAATCGTTGGACCGTCGGGCCGCCCTGTATCGAACCGACGATCGCCGGCCCACGACAGGTGAATCGCTGAAAACGCCTTCGAAGTGCTCATACGCTCACGTGGATGATGCAGCCGTACCGGTGACGATCGGGGTGCGCACTGCGTTGCCGTACTCGGTCCAGCTTCCGTCGTAGTTCTTCACATCAGCATAACCCAGCAGGTACGTCAGCGCGAACCAGGTGTGCGAGGACCGCTCCCCGATGCGACAGTACGTGATCGTCGGCGCATCGGCGCGCAGAGTCTGCTCGGTTTCGTAGATGGCGCGAAGATCGGCAGCTGACTTGAACGTTCCATCGCCATTCGCCGCCCGTGCCCACGGCACACTGCGCGCTCCCGGGATATGCCCGCCGCGCATCGCTCCCTCCTGCGGATACTCAGGCATGTGAAGCTTTTCGCCGGTGTACTCCGCGGGTGAGCGGACGTCCACCATCTGCCCCTTTCCGCGGGAGTGGCTCAGGACATCGGGCAGGAATGCACGAATTCGCGAATCGTCCCGCTCCGATGCCACATACGTCGACGGCTCGAAACTGGTGCGATCGGTTATCAGCGGACGACCCTCCGTCTCCCACTTCAATCGCCCGCCGTCCAACAGGCGCGCGTTGCGAAAGCCGAACAGGTGGAATACCCAGAAGGCATAGGCTGCCCACCAGTTGTTCTTATCGCCATAAAAAACGACCAGCGTCGAGTCGTCGATGCCGAGGCGCTGCACCAGCGCCTGAAACTGCTCACGCGAGACGTAGTCGCGCATCACCGAGTCGTTCAGGTCGATGTGCCAGTCGATCTTCTGGGCGCCCGGGATGTGACCGAAGTCAAACAGCAACACATCCTCGTCGCATTCGAGCAGTCGCAGCTGCGGATCGTCGAGGCGTTCGGCGAGCCATGCGCTGGAGACGAGCACGTCGGGCGACGCGTAGCCGCGGTCGGCGATTGCAGGATCGGGTGCAGACAGTAAGGCGGTCATTGCAGGGGCAGAAGAGCTGACGCAGAGCACCCGGTGGGGGCGCTGCGCCGGGCGGAAACAGGCGATTGTCGACAGCGTATCGTCGCTCTCTGCACCGGTTCACGCTAGTGTGGTGTCGCAGAAGTACCGTGGCGAAAGGCGGGTGATTGATTCTGGCGCCAGCCAAGACGCCTCGCGCAGCAATAAACCCCCGCTCGCCACGTTCTCGTGCAGGGAACTCGATATCATTGGCTGATGATTCGTGATCAATCGGTTTCGTCGGCCTCGCCGTCGGTCCCCGTGATCGCCGCCGATGCGGTACGGGTGGACGGCGACGCGATCGTGTACCGACTCTACGATGTGGGCTACGAGATTTCCCTGGACCGTGTCCTCGAGTTGCTGGCGACACAGGCGCCGGAGCGGGTGAGGCCGGTGCGTGGCGAAGCGCAGGCGCTTCAGATTCCCAACCCCCCGATCACCGTCATTCTCGGGGCTGAAGAGGTGGTGTTGGGCGGTGACCGACTCACGATCGAGGTCAGCGCGCGTATCTTCGACTTCGGTGTCGTCAGTCTTCGGGCGCACGTGCCGGCCCCGTTGAATACAAGCTGGAACGGTTTCGTCGATTTCGGCGAGCGGCTGGACAGCGCGCAGGCGATTCCAGCGATGCTGGACGAGCACCTGCGTTCGCTGGCGGATCGGCTGAGCCCCTGCATCGAGCGGCCAGCCATCGCACGACAGACGGAAGATTACATCGTGTATCGGGTCGCGCGGCTGACCGACCAGCAGGGGGTGGCCATCCTGCCGTCGATGTTGCACGACACGTTGTTGACGCCGCTCCTGCTGAACGATCGCCGGCCGCTCAGCATCGACGCGATGCGCGAGCTGCTTCCGCATCGCTTCAGTTACACGTCGCAGGATCTGGCGGTGTTGACCTGGGACAATGCGCTGATTGTCGATGATTCGCTGGTCGACACCGACGTACAGTTCATACTCGAGTTCGCGAATGCACAGCTATTGGAGCTCCGCTTGTACGATGCCACGCTGGATGCCGAGTTGCCGCGGATGTACGACCGGATCGAGGCCATGCGCCCCGGGGCGCGCCGGCGCGTGCTGGTAAGTCGCCGTTACGCACCGTTGCTGGCCGAACTGCAGCGCACCGTGGCAGACAGCACGGAGCTGGTGGAGCGGGTGGAGAATGCGCTGAAGGTCACCGACGATGTGTATCTGGCACGCATTTACGGCGCCGCGCTGGAGCTCTTTCGCGGCCGGACCTGGCGTGCCGGGATCGATCGCAAGCTGGCTATCATTCGTGAGACGTACGCCATGCTCAACGACGAACAGCAGTCTGCTCGCAGCGAGGCCCTCGAAATCGCGATTGTTCTGCTGATCGTGGTCGAGATCCTTCTGGCTCTCTTCAGGCACTGATTGATGCTTCCACAGATGGACCCGTACGCGCGACATGTGTTGGTGTGCACCGGATCGTACTGCGCCCCCGATCGGCGGGGACGTCAGCTCTATGCCGAGCTTGCGCGCCTGCTGCAGCGCGAAGATCTGCTCTTTGGTCCGTCGCGCGTGAAGCGCGGCGAAACTCCCTGCCTGGGCGTCTGCGCGGCCGGGCCGATCGTGGCGGTGTATCCCGACGGAGTATGGTACGCGAACGTGACCCCGGCCCTTCTCGAGCGCATCGTGGTGGAGCACCTCAAGCGGGGAGAGGTGGTGGAGGAGGCGGTGTTTCACCGGCTCGGATCGGCCCCCTGACGCCCCGCCCGGCGGCGTTGCTCGGCCTCCAGTGCCTCGTCCAGCGCTCGAAGGTGCCGCGGCCACACGTGGTTCGCGTATGTTCGAAAGTTGGTCATCCGGTCCGGCTCGTCCAGCAGAAACGCCGCCAGCCGCAGGTGCCCTTTGCGCAAATTGCAGCTGGCACAGGCGGTCACTACGTTGCCGCCAGAGCTGTCGCCGCCGCGCACCTGCGGTTGCACATGGTCGACGGTCAGTGCCGCTGGCGCATATTGCACCCCGCAGTACACGCACCGCCACTCGTCTCTGACGAAGATTTCCTCGCGTTTCACGATGGTCGAGTTTCCTGATCCACGGCGCATCTTTTTCGATGCGGCACGCAAGTTGATTTACGATCCCGATGGCCCCGCTGCGTCCCTCGATGCGGTGCAGGACGTCCCGCGACTCACGCCTCACACTCTGGACAAGGCCCGTATGGCACGTACCCGCGACCGCATTCTGAGCAATCTGGAAGAGATGTACAAGGAGGCCTTTGATCGGGCGAGGGCATCGGAGGATCCGTCGCAGATGGTGAATCTCGATTTTGCGTACCGTCGCGAGCAGCTCTACTTCGAAATTCTGCTCGACCTGCGCGACTCGATGGACCGCCGCTCGTGACGCGCCGTGCGTGGCGGTGATGTGACGCCCATTTCGCTGGTGTTCGTCAACGGTCGCATCCACACCGGCGATGTGCGGCGGCCGATGGCGGACGCAATTGCCGTGGCGGGGCGCGAGTTTGCGCTGGTGGGCTCGAGTGCCGAGGTGCGCAAGCTGGCAGGCGCCAGCGCCAGGGTCGTGGATCTGCGCGGGGCGACCGTTCTCGCCCTCACCGACCACGCCACTCTTCGGCGTGGCGGGCCCGCGTCGCTGGTGGTGCTTGCCGCCGATGGTGTCACCGAGGTGCTGCGGATGGTGGACGGGACGATCGTGGCCGCCAGGACGCCGTGATCGGCGACTGTTCGTGACGGAGTCGCTTCGCCGGATGGTGACCTGGGTTGGGCTCGGTGTGGCGTCCGCAGGCGGAACGGGTGCTCTCGCTCGCGCACAGGCGTCGTCGCGCGCGTCGGCGTGGACCTTCGTCTACACGGTGACGGCGTCCGCCAACGGCCGCCGCGCAGAGAGCGCAGACCTGATCCTCGACGTGGCTGTCTGGCACGGTGTGGCACGAATCGGCGTGCGGAGCGGTGGGCTCCGTCGGCTTGCCGGCGACAGCGGCACCATCCTCGTCCGCAGCAGCGACAGTTCGGTCGTCGTGGTGAATGCTGCCCGTCGCGAGGCCATCGTTGCTCGCGGCGGAGAGGTGGCGTCGCTGGTTGGTTTTGGCGGAACCGGCGGTGTGCAGCTCACCGTCTCCGATGTCGCGTCGAGCGTCAGTCGTCGGGGTCGCGGCCCGACCGCGTTCACCTTTGCGACACAGCGCGTCGACGCGACGCAGCGCTACACGCTGCAGATCACAGCCGGCAGCGTGGTCCGTCTTCTCCGCACCGACCAGCAGTTGACGCTCGTGCTCAGCCGCGATCTCGAGCGACTCGATCCCGGGTTTCGGTCGTTTGTGACGCACTTTCTGCGTGCGCTCGACACGCCGCCGGAGGTACGGGAACAGCTGCGGAGGTCCGCGCGCCCGCTGCCCGACGGGTTTCCGGTCCAGAGTGTGATTCTGGCATCGACCGTCACCGGGAGCGATACGCTGCGCACCGAGCGACGCGCGGTGCTCAGCGGGTTCAAGGCGGTGGCGGTCGACACCGGCACCTTTGCCGTACCCGCCGGGTTTCGCGTCACCGAGATGAGCCGTCTCCTGAAAACACGCCCGCGGTCCTGATCGAAATGACCGACGTGTTCGCAGGCTCCGGCAGATCGGTGCCTGTACACACCGCGATCAGTGAGATATCCGTGTGCGGTCGGTATGCGATCAGCAGGCGATCAGTATGCGACGATCTTCCGATACGCCTGCCTGAACGTTTCCTGTTGCGGCAGGGTCGCGTCTTCCAGCTGCGGAGCGTAACCCACAAACGTGTCAGTGCTCGCGACCCGCATCACCGGCGCGTCCAGATACGCAAAGCACTCGTCGGCGATCGCCGCCGCGATCTCTGCGCCGTACCCCCACGACTGCGCGTCCTCGTAGCCAACGATCACGCGATTGGTCTTTCGAATGCTCGCGAACACCGTCTCCTTGTCCCACGGCGAGAGCGTGCGGAGGTCGATCACCTCGGCGCTCACCCCTTCGTCTGCCATCTGATTGGCTGCTGCCAGCGCACGTTGCACCGTGGCGCCGTAGGTCACGACGGTGACGTCGGTACCCTCACGCGCAACGCGCGCCTTCCCGAACGGGATCATGAAGTTCGGGCCGGGATTCATCGCCTTGTTGTAGGTCTGGCGATAGAGGTGCTTGTGCTCCAGAAAGAGTACCGGGTCCTCACAGCGAATCGCAGTGCGCAGCAGCCCGCTGGCATCCAGTGCGTTGCTGGGGCACACCACACGCAACCCCGGCGTATGCGTGAACAGCGACGCGCCGGTCTGTGAGTGAAACACGCCGCCGCGAATGTAGCCACCGTAGGTGGTCCGGATCACGACTGGAGCGGCGAACGCATTGTTGCTGCGCCAGCGCATGGTCGCGAGTTCATCGCGAATCTGCATGAACGCGGGCCAGATGTAGTCGAAGAACTGAATCTCGACGACCGGCTTGAATCCGCGCAGTGCCAGGCCTATCGCGCGTCCCACAATGTTCGCTTCGGCGAGTGGCGAGTTGTACACCCGGTTGCTGCCGAACTCCTTCTGCAGACCGTGCGTGACCTTGAACACGCCACCCTTGCCCTTGACCTTCTCGAGCACGTCGGCGCGGCTGGCATCAGCCACATCCTCACCGAACATGAGGATCCGCGGATTCCGGCGCATCTCATCCCGCATGCACTGGTTCAGCAACTCCACCATGGTGGTCTCGCTGCCGCTGAACTGCGGATCGTCCTCGGTATCGAACTGTTCCCCCGTCGGATCGACTTCCGGCGAGTACACGGCATGGTAGACGGTGCTCGCGTCAGGCTGCGCTGCCGCAAGGGCGTCGTCGGTGGCCTGCAGCAGCTCCGCTTCCACTCCATCGGCGATCACTGCCAGATCTTCGTCCGTCGCGAAGCCGTGCTCCACCAGCCAGGCGGGGAAAGTGCGCAGCGGGTCGCGCTCGGCATCTGCCTCACGTTCCTCGGCCGGACGATACATCGTCTCGTCGTCGGAGAGCGAGTGTGAATAGGGTCGGATCACCTTCGCGTGAACGAATGCCGGGCCCTGACGCTCGCGCGCATAGCGCACCGCGCGCTCCATCACCTCGTAGCTCGCCAGCAGGTCACAGCCATCGACTTCCTGGATGTACAGGCCGGGGAAGCCCTTCACCAGCCTGGAGATCGATCCGCCAGCGGTGCCAACCTCGACCGGAACGCTGATGGCGTAGCCGTTGTCTTCCACCAGATAGACGATCGGCAGGTTCAGGTTGCAGGCCGTATTCAGCGACTCCCAGAATTCCCCCTCCGAGGTCGTCCCGTCGCCGGTCGTGACGAGGGTCACCTCCGTGCCGCGCGCGCCATCCATCACTTCGTTGCGCATCGTGGCTTCGGCAGTCCCCACCGCCTGCAGGAACTGCGTCCCGGTCGGTGACGAGGTCGAGACGATGTTCAGGGCCGTGCTGCCCCAATGGCTCGGCATCTGACGGCCGCCGGAGTTGGGATCGCGCGCTGCGCCAACCGCCGAATACAGCATGTCCACCGCGCTCATGCCCAGCTGCAGACAGAGCGCGCGGTCGCGGTAGTAGAGATAGAACCAGTCGTGGCCCGGACGGAGAACCATGCCGGCGGCGGTCAGCACCGCTTCGTGACCGGCACCGGAGATCTGGAAAAAGATCTTGTTCTGCCGCTTGAGCTGCACTTCCCGGTCGTCGATGCGCCGCGAGAGGAGCATCGTTCTATAGGCCGCGAGCAGCTGATCGCGGGAGAGTCCCGCGGTGTAGGTCTCGGACGTGGCTAGCGAGGTCATCCCGCGACTCGGTCAGGAGGAGATACACGCCGGCGCGCGACTGTGCACGCTGCGCGAATATGCATGGCTCAGCACCCCAGACCTACCTGTGCGCCACGCTCTAGGCAACTTAAGCGGCGCGGGACGTCAGACCTACGGGGCGCACGCGGAATTCACATTGAGCCGGCACGGTCGTTTCCCGTCCGCTTCCCGCTCCGTCGCGAAGTGTGCGCTTTAATGGATAGTTTTACAGCATCCCACACAAGAGAGGTTCACATCGTGTCACTCAATTGCCTTCGACGCAGACTCCTGGCACTGGTCCTGGCCACCGGCGCTCTCACCGACCTCGCCGCTGCGCAGAGTGGACTGCTCGGCCGCGTGAAGCGCCGCGTCGAGGACAACGTCGGGCGGCAGGCGGAGCGCATGGTGGACTGCGCCATGGGCGATCAGACCTGTGTGGACAAGGCGCGAGCCGAGGGTAAGCCGGTCCGGATCGACTCCACCCGTACGGGTGGCGACGCCGTCGTGAGCGCTGGCAGCGGTGGCGGCAGCGGCGCCGGCAGCAACGCCGTCTGGGCCAACTACGATTTCGTGCCGGGAACAAAGACGATCTTCTATGAGGATTTCAAGAACGACGAAATCGGTAATTTTCCGCGCCGATACGAGTTTCAGGACGGCAACATCGAATTGGTGACGTTTCGCGATCGTACGTGGCTGCGCGTGGCGACCACCGGACGCTTCTCCATTCCGTTACCAGTCATCCTGCCAACGCGCTACACTCTCGAAATGGATTACTGGGGCACTGGTGGCGAGTGCTGGATCTATACCGATGGCAGCACCGGCGGAAATACGCATTTCGTCATCGGCGCCGACGGCGGTGGCGGGCTCGCCAACGGAAGCGCCGGCGCGGCGAAAATGTGGGGTAACGCCGGCGAGAACCTGACGCATCAATTGCGGATCCTGGTGGATGGCTCGTACGCGAAGGTCTACATTGATGCACGGCGCGTTTCAAACGTCCCCAATTATCAGGGTGTGCATGGGAACAAGGTCGGCTTCTATTGCGACCCCGGTATCTCCGTGGGCGGAATCCGTGTCGCAGAGGGTGGGAGGAAGTTGTACGATGCCCTAGCGGCCGATGGCCGGGTCGCGACGCAGGGCATTCTGTTCGATGTCGGCTCGGATCGGATTCGTCCGGAGAGCGCGCCGACGCTGAAAGAAATTGCGGCGATCGTCACGGATCACGACGGTCTGCGCCTCCTCATCGAGGGGCATACCGACAATGTCGGGGCGCCGGCGGCCAATCTCGATCTCTCGAAGCGCCGCGCGGATGCGGTCAAGGCGTATCTCGTTGGGACACTCCGCGTTGACGCCGCTCGTCTCGAAGCGTCTGGATTTGGCAGTATAAAGCCAGCACAACCGAATACGACCGCCGAAGGCCGCCAGACCAATCGGCGCGTGGAACTGGTGAAGTTGCCGTAATTGCCGTCTCTTCAAGCCACCACCATTGCGTGGCGCGTGACCCGAATCCCGGAGCGTCGTATATCCGGAGAAGACTGTCCGCGCCATTCGGTGTTTTCCCGTCGTCCGTCAACGCTTCCACCGGTACTCGCTTCGTGCCATCGCATTGTGTGTTCTGTGACCTGATCAAGGGTGCAGGGGAAGTATCCATCTGCTACGAAGACGCAGATGCCGTTGCCTTCATGGATATTCAGCCGGTGAACCGCGGGCACGCGTTGGTCGTGCCACGTGAGCACTACACGTCGCTGGAGGACATTCCCGGGCCTCTCGGCAAGCATCTGTTCGATGTGGCGTGGCGTCTTGGCGAGGTGATTCGCGATGTGACGCGGTGCGATGGCATGAACCTGCTGGTGAGCAGCGGCAGCGCGGCCGGCCAGGATGTGTTTCACTACCACGTCCACGTCATTCCCCGGATGCACGGCGACGGCTGGGACGTTCCGTTGCCCTTCACCGGCGGTACGCCGTCGTCGCGCCAGCGCCTCGACGCAACCGCCGTGCAGATCCTGACCGCGTTGCACGACCCGATGCGCGTAAGGGAGGCCGCCACAAGCCACTTGCGACGCAGCACCGACAGCATCTGAGCCCTGCGACAAGCGCCTTGCACCAGTTCTCGCGCGCGCTGCGCCGCTGACGGTGACAGAGCTGGTGCAGGGGAGGGGCTTGCGAAACTCGAGTCCTCGTTCAATTCTGTTGCTCAGACGCACGTGCATGCTTCAGGGACGTCATCGGCCATCGAGGGCTGTGAATGCATCGTTCAGAACTGCGCTTCAGAGATCGTCAGGCGGCATCGAGATGACCGCCTTCTGGCACCACCAGCCACAGCTGCGACGTCCCGTTGGACGCGCCCCACGCTGCGACCGGTTCGAGCGCCGCGACAGCCTCGTCCCCGCCGTCCGCCGGGCACTCAAGACAGCCGCTTATCGCGATTGTGATCACCACTGCGTGTACTGCGGGTGGGTGATGCCGTTTGCCGAAGCGACCCTTGATCATGTGCAGCCGATCGCACGCGGCGGCCGGTCCCAACCAGGCAACCTCGTCGTGGCCTGCGGCCCCTGTAACCGGCTGAAGGCGGACCTGCATCCGCACGACTTCTTCGCGCGGTGGCCGAGTGCAGGTGAGAACTTCATGCGCTACGCGCGAGCGGTGCACCGTGCGCTGAAGCGATCAGCGCGTCGGGCGGTCAGTCTGGCGTGGGCCGAGGCGGCGTGAGATCTGCCGGGGATGAGCGTCTCTGACCACGCTCACTCCCGGACGCGTTGCGCACTCGGCGTGATTCGCTGGAGCTCAGCCGCCAACGAGCGCACCAGCGCGCCGACCAACAGTGTCGGTCGCCCCCACTGCTCGCCGTCCACCTCGATCACGGCGCCGCTGCGGACCGCCCGCAAATCACGCCAGCCGGGCGCCCCGCGCAGCAGGTCGAGCTGACGTACCCCGCCACCGCGACGTCCCACGATCAGGACATCGGGATCGCGCGCCAGAAACGCCTCGAGCGAGAGCGTTGGAAAGTCCCCGGCCACGTCGGCGAACGGATTGTCGGCGCCGGCCACGCCGATCAGCTGTGCCATGTAACTGCCCGCCGCGGCGACGATCACCGGCGATCGGCTGACGATGTAGACCGCCTTGACCCGCGGACGACTGGCAACCGCACGTTGCACCACCTGCAACTCGGCGCGCAGCCGATTCGCTGCCGTCGAGGCGCGTGGCGCGATGCCGAGCAGTGCGCCGAGGTTCTGCAGCGTCGCGAACAGCGCGGTGGTGTCCTTTGTCTCGACCAGATACACCGGCACGCCGAGCGCACGCATCCGGCTCACCGCTGGCGTTGTCGCCTGCCCCTTCCACGCAATCAGCAGGTCGGGACGCGACGCAATCAGCACTTCAACACTGGGATCGATGCCGCCACCCAGATTCGCAGCCTTGGCCACCGCCGTCGCCGTGTCGTATCGTGTGCGCGCCACGACCCGATCGGCAGCGCCGAGCGACACCATCATATCGATCGATGACGCGACCAGCGACGCCACTCGCGTGACGGGGGCGGTCACCGTCACCGATTGGCCGGTCCCGTCGCGCACCGTGACCGACTGCCCACACAGTGGCGCCGAAAGGAGCACCAGTACCGCCGCCGCTCTCAGAATGTTCGTGAGTTCCATGTCCGAAGCGAAGCGCCGTGTGACGACAGAACAAAGGTGCATACCTGCGCGTGATCGATCTGCAGCAAAAATGAGCGCGCGGGCGGAAGATCCAACAGAACGACGGCGGCCGCACGAATGCTGCCGGCGTGTGCCACGACCAGCAGGCGTGTGTCGTCGCGCGCAAGCGAGTCCAGCCAGGAACGCACTCGCACGATGACATCGGCGAAGGACTCGCCCCCCGGAGCGCGCACGTTGGTCCAATCGGCCATCCACTCCTGCACTCCCGGGCCATCGGTGGCTTCGAGCTCGGCCCATGTGCGCCCCTCCCATGTCCCGAAATGCATCTCCCGCAAACGTGGCTCGGTCGTCACGTGGCCCATCGTCAGTCGCTCGGCAGACGCAGAGGCGCGCACCAGATCGCTGCTGATGCATGCGATGTCCTGCACGTCCAGACGACGCGCCAGCGATTCGATCTCATCGCGACCCTGGTCGGTGAGCGCACGATCGGTGTGGCCGATGCAGAATCCGTCCATGTCCTGCGCCTTGCCATGGCGTACGAAGTGGAGGGTCAGCGCCACCAGACCGCCACGCCGCGCGACACCATCGGCGCGCTCGCCAATGCCAGATAGGTGGCCGTTTCGACGGCCTGATTCGCGGCGCCGAGGCAGTCACCCGTCATGCCCCCGATGCGGCGACGGAAGTAGCGTCCAAGAACGAAAGTGATCGCCGTCGCGAGGAGCGTCAGAATACCGACCGCAATCGCGTCCCCGAAGAGCGCCACCAGCACCAGCAGCGACAGCACCGACCCGGCCGCCAGACGAGCCGGCGTGACGCTGGCGGCGAACGGCTTCGACTTGCTGGTGTCGGCGTCGCTCACATACCGCAGTCCCGCGATCAATGGCAGGCTGCTCCAGCGCCCAAGCACGTGACCGGCGATCAGCGCTGCCACGAACAGCAGCGGCGAGTAGGTGGCGATGATGGTGAGGGCTGCGATCCGCATCACCGTCACGAGCAACAGACCGATCGCTCCGTAGGAACCGATGCGACTGTCCTTCATGATCACCAGCACCTGCTCGATCGTCCATCCACCACCGAATCCGTCGCAGGCATCTGCCAGCGCATCCTCGTGAAACGCACCCGTGATTCGCACCGTCGCCGCGACCGCCGCCACCGCGCCGACGAGGGGATTCCACCAGTGGAGTCCGATCAGCCCCACCGCAGCGCCAATCGCTCCGACAACGACACCCACCAATGGGAAGTAGGGTGTGGATCGTGCGAGGTCGTCGGGGGCGTGCGTCACCCACGACGGCACGCGAATTCGAGTCAGGAACATTACCGCCGTGAGTGCAATCCGGATCGGCGTACGGATCGGCCCCTCGACCACGGCGTCGGCGTGTGCGATATCGGTCACAGTGCGGTGGCGCCGCTCACGCCGGCGCTCTCAAACGTGGCCATCTCAGTCATCATGCGCGCTGCTGCCTGAATCAATGGCAGGGCCAGCGCGGCACCTGACCCCTCGCCGAGCCGCAACTCGAGGGCGAGGAGCGGCTGCGCCTGCAGCGCTGCCAACGCAATCGCGTGCCCAGGCTCACTGCCGAGGTGGGCAAACACGCACGACTGCAGCACCGAGCTGTCCATTCGATGCGCGACGAGAATGGCAGCCGTGCTGATGTACCCATCCACGACGACGATCATCCCGTGTGCGGCCCCCTGCAGCGCCGCGCCAACCATCGCTGCGATCTCCAATCCACCTACCGCCGCCAGGAGCGGCTGCGGCTCGAGCGTTGCGGCCCGGTGCAGCGCGAGCGCCTCGGAGACCACCGAGATCTTGTGCCGATGGCGCGCTTCGTCGATACCGGTGCCACGTCCAACCGTATGCACCGGTTCAGCCGCCGTGAGCGCACTGGTCAGCGCCGCCGCCGCAGTGGTGTTGCCGATCCCCATTTCGCCCAGGAGCAGCGCCTGCACGCCAGCGCCGTGCGCGCGATCGGCAGCGTCCCGTCCCGTCTGCAGCGCACGCGCACATTCATCAGGTGTCATTGCGGGTGACACGCGCATGTTGCGTGTGCCGCGGCGTACCGAGGCGTGCACGACGCCGGCCACCTCGCGCAGATCAGCATCTACGCCCACGTCCACAACTTCGAGTTCCGCGCCGACGCTGCGTGCAAACACGCAGATCGCTGCGCCACCGCGTGCGAAGTTGCGCACCATTTCGCCGGTGACCGCCTTCGGAAACGCACTCACGCCATCGTCGGCCACGCCATGATCGGCCGCGAACACGACCACCCGGGCACGGTCCACCCGCGGTGACAGCGTCGCCTGAACACAGGCCAGCTGTACCGCAAGCGACTCGATCCGTCCCAGCGCACCGAGCGGTTTTGTTTTCGCATCGACGACAGCCGTCGCCTCGTCGAACAGCGGCGCGTGTCGCCATGGTACCACAACAGGATCCAGCACGTAGTTCTGCATCAGAAAGTGTTCACGATTCGGCGTAAGAGGGGTTCATCGGCATACGTTCACGGAGCGGCGATGTCACGCGGCTCTCAGTAGTCGACCGGGCGCAGATAGCTCTCACCGATCGCAGTGGGACCGAGCAGCGCCACCGTCGGCAGGCGACGCTTCCAGTGCGTGGAGTCCAGTCGGTGACGCACCGTCTCGATATCCGTATGACTGAATCCGCGCGCGACCAGATCGTCGGGCGTCCAGCCGTTGAGCATCCAGTTCAGGAGCTCGTCAGCACGCGCGTAGCTGATGCCGAAATCTCCTTCGTCGGTCTGGCCCTGTATCAGATCGGCCGAGGCGGGCTTCTCCACGATCGCGTCCGGCACGCCGAGGTGGCGCGCGAGAGCCCACACCTGCGACTTGTAGAGGTCGCCCAGCGGATTGATCGGCGGCGAATCATCGGCGTGCCACGTGTAGTACCCGAACAGGCGTTCCGTCTTGTTGCCGGTACCCAGCGGCACGGCGCGGTGCTTCGCGCTCATGTCGAAGAGCGTGATCATGCGTGTCCGAGACATCACATTGCCACGACGGGCCGGATCGGCGTCGGGCTCCTGCTGCAGATACCCATCCACCGCCGCCGTGATCTCCATCGTGCGATGGTCCACGCCCAACGCATCGATCACCAACTGTGCATGATCCAGACTGTCGGCGCTGGATGACCGGTAGGGCATCCGGATGGCCAGCACATTCGCGGCGCCGAGCGCTCGCGCGGCGAGGTACGTCGTGACGGCGGAGTCGACGCCTCCGGACAGGCCGATGACCGCCTTCGTAAAGCCGCGCCGCGCCATCTCATCGCGAACGAACTGCACCAGCCACCGCTCCACGAGCGGCGCGTCGATGTCCAACGGCGCTGGACCGCCGGAGATGAGCACCGTGGGTGTCAGACGGACGCCCGTGAGTGCCGAAGATGCGGGTGCAACAGGTGCAGGTGCAGGTATGTCGGCGGCGTCGGCGGCGTCGAATGACAGCGTGTACGGCGCGCGGGCCATCGCCGCGGCGACGTTCTGTTCCAGGTGGGGCCACGCATGCGCGACATCGCTGAGCAGCGGCGCGTCGGCCCGTGCGCGTACGAGATCGCCCAGATCGCACGTCAGTGTGGCCATCGCCGGCACGAAGAGGGGGAGCGTGAGGCGCACGTCGCCGTGCGGCCCCGCGATGAGCGAACTCCCGCTGAACATCTTGCCCCCTTCGCTCCCAACCAGATTGCTGAGCGAAACGAACATGCCATGCTCCTCGGCGATGTCGCGGATGAGCCGCTCCCATCGATGCACACTGGCGGGTCCGTCGGTGGCGTCGCTCCGCGGCCATGGACCGCGCGCCGGAGCGGCCGATGACACGAACACGACCTCGGCGCCGTCCAGCGCCGCGATCGTGCCGGTGATCGAGTGCCATGCGTCTTCGCAGACCAGCATGGCCGCGCGCCCCCATCGGGTATCAAAGGCACGCAGCTCGCGTCCCGCCTCGACGAAGCGCGCCTCGTCGAAGAGCCCGTACGTTGGCAGGAAGTTCTTCCGATGCACATGCCGCACCACCGCCGCTGCGCCGCCGAGCGAGACGTACATCACGCTGTTGAAGAGCGTGTTCCGCCACCGCTCGTAGAAGCCGATCACGACGTCGAGCGTATCGCCGTCTGCTGCGACGCGACTGAAGTCGGCCTGCAACTCGGTCGCGAGGGTGCCGGCGGTGACGGCGAGATCGCGCACGCCCCCTTCCAGGAAGTACCCGGTCAGTGACGTCTCCGGAAAGTGCAGCACATCCGGACGCGGGGCCTGTTCGAGCGCGCGCGCCAACAGCGCGGCGATCTGGGTGCGGTTTGCGGTGTAGTTGGCCTTGGCGGGTCGAAGCTGCGCGAGGCCCAGGTGAAGCAGACGAGGCATGCTCCAAAGCTATCAGGGCCAGCGGTCGCCGGCCGAGGCAATCTCACGGCGGGCCTCCCGCCATACATTCCCGATGTGATCAGACTCTCCCTCACCGTCGCCCTCGTCGCCCTGACGGGCCCACTCACCGCGCAGGGTACCGACCCCGCCGCGATCGTTCCGCTCCCCCAGTCGTCGGTCGTCCTGGCCCGCGATGGCGCGGTCATCGGTGAATTCGGCAAGCAGGTCCGCACGAGTATCTCGCTCAGCGCACTGCCGCGATATGTGGGGCAGGCGTTCGTCGCCGTGGAGGACCAGCGGTTCTATCAGCACGATGGCGTCGACCTCGTCGGCGTCGCCGCGGCGGTGAAGGACGCGGTGATGGGAAACGCCCGCGGCGCGAGCACGATCACCCAGCAGCTGGTCGGGAACATGCACCCCGATCTGATCGATCGGCGCGATGCCTCCATCGGTCGAAAGCTTCGCGAGCAGACCGCCGCGCGCGACATGGAGCGTCGCTATACCAAGGCGCAGATCCTCGAAGCCTATCTGAACACGATTCACTTCGGGCACGGGTGGTACGGCATCGACGCCGCGGCGCGCCACTATTTCGGCAAACCCGCCTCGCGCGTGACGCTGACCGAGGCGGCCACGCTGGCCGCGATGCCAAAGGGTCCGGCGCTCTACGATCCGGTGAAGTATCCGGATCGCGTCAAACAGCGACGGAATCTCGTGCTCGCGTTGATGGCACAGCAGAGCTACATCACGGCGAGCGAGAAACTGGCGGCGCAGGGAATGGCGCTGGCGACGACGAGCCAGTCGGTGGATGCGAGCTTCAGTTACATGGTGAACGTGGCGCGCGTGCAGGCCGAGCGCGGCGGCGTTAACGTGCGTGAGGGCGGCTATCGTGTCTACACCACCATCGATGCCGGCTTGCAGCGTGCGGCTGCCGCTGCGTTGCGAGAGGTCGTGAACGGCGCCGAATCGCCGCGCAAACGAAAGAAGGGTGCAGGCCCTGCGCCTGCCCCGGGGAGTCTGCAGGGTGCGCTGGTCATGCTCTCGCCCTACACCGGCGAAGTGCTGGCGTTGGTCGGGGGCAAGGACTTCGCCGCCTCGTCGTTTGACCGCGTGATCGATGGCCGCCGCCAGCCCGGCTCCAGCTTCAAGCCGTTCGTCTACGGCACCGCGCTGCTGCAAGGCATCCCGGCCAACACCATCGAGCAGGACACGGCACTCCGAATCGCGTTGCCTTCCGGTCAGGTCTATTCGCCCGACAACGCCGACGGGAAGTTCCTCGGCGCCCTCACCATGCGCGAAGCGCTCGTGCAATCGCGCAATCCGGTTGCGGTGCAACTCGGCATGCAGGTCGGGATCGACAGTGTGGCGGCGTTGGCGAAGCGGATGGGGCTCGAAGCCACCATCCAACCCTATCCCTCCAGCGCGATCGGCACTGCCAGCGTTCGTCCGCTGGACATGGCGAGTGCGTTCGGCACCATCGCGAACGGTGGGGCCGCCGTCAAGCCTCGATTCGTGCAGCGCGTGGACGATCGCAGCGGGCGCACGGTGTTCACGCCACGCGTCGCTGCGCCGCAGTACGCGCTCGACAACCGGGTGGCGTTCGTGCTGCGGGACATGATGCGTGACGTGGTCGAACGCGGCACGGCGACGTCGGTGCGTCGCTACGTACCCGCGCGTATTCCTGTGGCGGGCAAGACCGGAACGACCAACGGCAGCACCGATGTCTGGTTCGTTGGCATGACTCCCGATCTGGTCGGTGCCGTGTGGGTTGGATACGACACACCAAAGCCGATCAACGGCGGACAGGCCGCCGGCGGTACCATCGCGGCGCCAATCTTTGCACGTGCCGTGCAGGCGTACTATGCTGGCGGTCGCGCCGCGCTGCCGTGGATACCACCGCCGGGTGTGCTGTCGATGGAGCTGGATCGCGACACAGGACTTCCCGCCACCGCCGCCACACTCGCCGAGAAGCGCTACACCGAGTGGTTCGTCGCTGGTACCGAGCCGGGGGCAATTCCGGTCGATATCTGGAAGCTGATGGAGCTGGGTGGGATCGGGCGCTGACGAAGTCTCCAGTTCCGATGCAGCTTTGACAGGTAATCGCTGGCGATCCGTTTCACCTTCATGTCCTGCCGAGATGCGTCAGACACTGACTGCCGTTGTAATCGCCGCCGTACTCTCCACCGCTGCAGTTGCGCAGGGACCGACAGTCGCGGCCGCGCAGTCGGCGCTGGGTCGCTGCACCTACGACACCTGCGCCCTGCGCATCGAGCCAGGTCTGTTTAATCGGCGCATCTACGCGGGCCGGGTCTCGATTCCGGTGTCGATGGGTCTGACGGGCGACGGTCTCGTATCTGCGGTGGAGCGGGTACCTCAGGCACTCGCTGAGGCACAGAAGGGGAGCACGAGCACTATCGTAAGCATTGTCGGACTGGTGATCACGTCGGT